>Ga0210059_1002362_pt1 | contig 29520 bp, 12 predicted proteins | sample Ectturendosymbi2_FD_188042 | JGI IMG/M metagenome (GOLD analysis project Ga0210059, IMG submission 188042) | Ecteinascidia turbinata endosymbiont from Florida, USA - Sample 2 (SPAdes) (version 2) | ecosystem: Host-associated > Tunicates > Ascidians > Unclassified | place: Key West, Florida...
GCAGTGCTGTGGAAGTTGCATGGTTAGCACAGAATTTTCGACATAGCAGTACACGTGTGTGATTGCATCTACAGTGGCATTTAGGTGTCTCTAGTGATTAATAACGCTAGTTCCTCTTTTTAATGATATTCACAAGCCTATGTTGGGTTTGATTGGGTTAATCATAGCAACTTATTCTTCAAAACAATGAAAAATCACCATGCAAGATAGATATCTTTGCTGCCCCCCCTACTTTTTCCTTGGCCCCGCAGTGACCCCCCCAATTTTTTCATTCTAGAATCGCCACTGCCCATCGACTGCAGAATTTCTCCACTGCCACAACCGTTGCGCATGCACAGAGCAGAAATGAGAACAACTTTTAGTGACAGAACTTTCGCTACAATCAATGCGAAGGCCGAGCCTTTTCGTTGTTCATTTTCGTTAATAAAAGGCTCAACTTGTCAAATATGCTCAATTTCAATATTACCTGGCTGTAACCCTTCACAAATTCTTCCATGGCCCACAGGTTGAGAGACCCTGGAGTAAACGATTAAAACCAAATGGTGTGGCTTACAGGAGATTAAATGCCAACAGGGAAGAAAATAAGACCCCGGGTTCATATATGCATAATTGCATATGTAAAGAAAGCAGAAAAATAAGAAGAGTAATGATGAGAAAGGTGGAGACAACCAGAAAAAGCAAGACTCATAATCGACAATAAAAATCAAGACCCATTTCAGTTTGCGCGTGTTTGATTATTCCTTATATCTCAAACAAGCACGAAACATGGTCTTCTTTCATTTTAAATTCTTGTAAGCAAATTTGAGGGGCGGAAGGGGTGACACTTTTATGGTCGGCCCCGGGCGGCACTTAGCCTCGCTACGCCACTGGCTGAGATCTCTCGAATCGGAGAAGTGGCCCGACATATCAAGGTTTTACGAATTCACAGCTGCGCATTTTGTTGCGAAGTGTCACACCGTGCGCTCTTCGCAAAAACCCCATCTCTGTCGCTTTCACTTGACATATAGCATTATTTCAGTCATTACCCAAGATTCATGACCAATAAAAACTAATAAAACTTCACGAATCTGAATAAATTTCAGAGTAGTGTTTAAACCAAACGCCAATTGGCGTATCTCTATTGGTAAAACTAAACCTTGTTTTTCAAGTACCTCTTAGATTAAGGCTGCCCAACCCGCGGGCCGCATGCGGCCCGCGATGTTCTTCTTTTGAGCCAGTTGCTCAACTCACTGCTTGGCCGCATTAGATCTCGGGGCAGATGTTGAGCAGCCATTCCATTGTTTGTCAATTTTTTATTCGATTGTTTGTCAATTTTTTTTTTCGAAAATATGTCAATTTTTTAGATTTGGTTTACATCCATACAAGCTGGCGACACTGCGTGCAACTATAGGACTCATTATCACCTCGCGTTATCGCATAAAACTTATCAAAATCAAGAGATTTGTTACATCACAATAGCTTATTGTTATGTCACAAAAACGTTTGTGGCCCGCAACAAATTTCCTCATGTGAAAGTGGCCCGCAGCACTAAAAAGGTTGGGCAGGCCTGTCTCTGGTGATTGTTGCGTTTTCGCAGAAAAGTTACCGCAATGCTCACCATTTCTTGCAATCTGTTTGACTCAGGATGTTTGAATCTCTGAAACTCTTCTTTCATTGCATTAGATTCGGTCTCGCCTTTTTCTTGCTCAAGAATAAGTGTTTTTGTGTCAGCAAGCGTCGAACTTTTTATGTATCTGTAAAAACAACTTGAAGTTAATTTAAGCAGACTGTGTAAACTTTTTTCACAATTGGAAACAGGAAAACGGTAAAGAGGTCGACACATATTTTTACAAGCCAAATTACAAACTTTTCGAGTCTGAGCAGGCTTTGAATCACGTAAATTTTTGTCCGGAAGAGCCTGAGTCAAGTTTCACATTTCTCAAGCCACTTCAGTTTAACTGATCGTCAGTTCGGGTCGGGTGAATCCAGACAAAATCAGATTTGATGGTTGCTAACCACGTTTTGGTGGGCCCAACTCAATCGCGTTAATAAACAGGCTTTCCAATGATTCCTACGTATATCACACTCCGAATTGAAAGTAAAGCAAATTTATTCTAATTAGGTTGTTTCAAAAAGAAATCAAGCTCAGTCTCGGAATCATACTTTTTGAAAACTTTTCCCAAACCTTGTGACATATGGTTTGTTGAAAGAGTAACAAGGCACAAATCGAGTCAAGGTCAATTGCAAAAGTTGTGAATTAAAACGAATCAATGACGCCACTTTCCAAAAACAGGCAAGTGCACAAAAATAGGTACAGCATACACATTTCCGCACGAATCTCTAACAATGAAAAGAAAAAGAAGACAGCCTGCACAAAAGCTGCGCCACGAAGAGGTTGCTTGAAGTGCAAACAGAGATCCTTCACGCCTCAGCCGCAAAAAATCCATTCAATAACAATTTACTGTGCCGGCAAACCATGACGTCACCACGAACAGACTGCCCAGCGAATGGTATTCTGTTTCTTAATTGAATTGGGAGCGTCCTGTTAGGCTGTTCCACATTCTTCAAAAATGATGCAAGCGCCAATTTGAAGTCTTGATGCAGCCGTTCCTGATTCGATCTTCCGGTGCATTTACACCATAGCCCACATACTTATAGAACTACGTTAAACTATCTCGGTCAGAGTTGACAAATATACCCCCAGTCATTATATTTTGAAGGTCCACCACATCACTTTGTTTTGAAACCTTTCATCCGAGAAGAGCCTTTTACCTAAATTTTTTCCTGTCTTCTTCCTGCGGAATGTAGTTGAGCATTTTGTTGCATACTTCCTCGATCGCCACAAGAATTGGTACAGCTCTAAACAAAAACATCAATGTATGCAAAAAAACTTTCTTTGTGCTTTCTTCGAATACCAAATCGTTTTATTACTCCCAAACAATTCCGTGAGGTGCACAGCATGCATCGCAGAAAAATCGTGGCAGGAACTTAAACAACACTGCAAGCAAAATCGCTCTGAGCACAAAACAGAAATCTAAAGTGAAGATGGTTTTATGAAACTATGCAACTGCCTATACTCAAAGATTCGTAAACCGAAATGGTGAGCAGCAAATAAAATCCAAAAGTGCAATCATTACTTTAAAATTTGATCCGATACTCGTAAACGAAGTCTTCAGAAGCGAACACGGTACATTCAATGTTGCTACAGAAAAATCTATAAACATTTTTAAAACAACGTTTGTCAAATATTCTTGAGGTCAAAACATATCAATTTTTCACGCTGTAAATATACCGAAACTGGGTAATTAACCACCTGCTATCAACTGTGTGGATCATCCTGCAAATACCCCCTTCAATTGCGTTGCTAGTTATCTTTTACACATGGCCTTTTCATTAACTGAAATGTGTTTTAATGTTAGCTTTTTTAGGGACACCTGACATGATAACCGTACTGTTTTTTTCGGTGTCCTGGCAAGACTCTTTACTATGAAAATGTAAATGCAAGATCTTCCTTATCTCCAACAAACTTACTATTACTACTATTAAGGGTTTATCATAAACAAGCACAACCTATTAATTAGGTAACTATACGTTAAGCAGTTAAGTTACAAAAAAGGTATCTTAAACTTTTGGAAATCTTTGAAACAGAGAGGTGCGTATTTTTGAAAAAAGGCCATGCCATTAGAATCCGATTTACTTCTCGCGTTTCTTTTCTGCCTTGCTTTTTCTCCTGTCTTGTCGTTTTTTCTTTTTCGCTTGTTCTTCTGTCAGATCTTTGTCAGTTTGTCCGTTCATTATGTGGTTGATCTCTTCAACCATTAAACGACAAACTATAGAAAACAGACATATTTCAATCAACCAGATCTAGTGTGCACGCTACTGGTTGGAAATATGGGATTATGAAACAAAAAGAAACTTGATTGACAGCTATTAAGAATAGGAAATTCCTGTTGCTATGCATCATAATCTTGAACACATTGTAACGCGCTTGGCATTTCTTTCTGTAACTGTGGTTAATTGAGTTTTACTCACCGTGGCACTTTGTTGGATATTTCTTGTTGTTGTAAGCAACGCCAGGCGGCCGGGGTGCAGTTTTGTCTTTTTTCGTTGCTCGTTTTTTCAAAGTGGCTTCAGCCTGGTGACCAACAAAGAGTGGTTTAGTGTTCGTTTTCTTTTAAATGACATTAACTAAAATTAAAAAGATTCTAAGCAAAGGTATACCTTTAAAAATTTAATTTGGTCATGTTGTCCAGGTGTGGGGAAAGTGCGGCCTTTTCGTGGAGTTTGTACGTTTTCTAACCGTTGCTCGCTAACCAATGTATTTGTTTTGTTTACTAGTTTGTACCTTTTTCTGTCACAGTGAATATTCGGGTGTAGTGCAGAATCGGCCGCCCCAGAAAAACAGCCCGAGCCCGAGCCCAAACCTCATACCGCCACCGAAAGACAAGTATGAAGACCTAAGTCGTACACAAAAAATCAGTCCGAAACTTTATCTAACTAATACCCAGTTAACTGAAATGGGGCCTTCAATTAGTACAGGTTTCCCACCCTTGACGTAGATGCTTCTTCATCAAAAGCAAATGTCGTGAGGTAACTTAGCCTACGCCCTGAAATATTTTTAAGTTATTCAACGAAAGAAAAAAAGATAACTCTGTCGAAAGTTAGACAGTATACCGACTTGAACTTCAACTAATAGTGCAAAGCAGTAGACAGGTATAGCAATACTGATTGAGTAAGGGATAATATTTTGAATTTAAAATTCTGCAAAGTTCCTAAGGTAGCAGTAATGAAAATTTACCGGGGTTGTCGGAGGAAACTGCTGTTCTGAACCTATACGCACTTCTTACTGTATACCCAAATGCTTTGTATCCTTCGCTGCTAGTTGCTTGGTCAAAAAACTGGTAGGTCTTGAAGTACCTAACTGTTTTCAGCAACCTCTGTTAGTTCTGCAGAGTTCCCGCCAAGCAGCGTCCAAGGCCGGAGCTGTGTTTGTGGATCTCACGGCAGCCTACGACACTGTGTGGCATCCTGGCCTCACCTGCAATTCACTGCTATTGCTACCTCACAGGCACATGGTCCGCGTGATCTTGGAGCTGGTTGGCAATCGCAGATTAACTCTTACCATTGGTAACAACAAACAGGTTACGACGTCTCAAAAATGGCGTCCCGCAGGGATTCGTTTTAGCATCCTTTCTCTTCAACATCTGCACCTCTGACTTACCAATCACCGTCTCCAGAAAGTGTGCATACGCCGACGATCTAGCAATCATACATGCTAATAATGGCTGGCAAGCAGTGGAAGGAGTGCTAAGGAAAGACATGGCGACTAGAGGTAAATACCTCCATACCTGGACGTTAAAGCTCAGGCTCAGCACTATGAAAACGGTTGCTCAGGCTAAGCACTATGAAACCGGTGTCGGCAGTCTTCCATCTCAACAACAAGGAAGCTGAGATGAAAGTCTATTTCAACGTTCATTCAACCGTAGTACGACTTTTTTGTTTTATTGGCAAAACGGGAGACAAATTATGGAAATGATATATTTTGGGGACCATGGCCCAAGTGCCCCTGGCTACACCCATAACTTTATGGCAGTTGCTCCATAGTACTGTGCTAGTACCGTATTTACTCGATTGTTAGCCGCCCTTGAATGTAAGTCGCACGAAATGGTGTTAAAAATTAATATAAGCCGCCCTTGATTGTACGCCGCACATGAACATAGGTCACATAAGCTTCTGAGTTACTTTCGCGTGTCCAAAAGCTCGGCTCCTGCCTCGGAGTAACGAATCGGACAGGTCGCTAACGTATTGCCGACACTTCGAGTCACTTCACAAAAAGCTGACATCACGCGTCGCGCTCTTGAGTTGGCTTGCTGGCTCGGGCTAGGGTGCTTGAGCAACAACGCTGCGAAGCGAACAGTCACCTAAGCCCTGGTCGATTGAATAGCAGAGTACTGCGCTCCTACTTGGTGCCGTAATGCTCACACCGCCTCATTGACCGTGTCTAACAACGCCTTGCGAACTGTGGCTGGATGCCTCCGTCAGCAGAAAACCTTCCCATCCTCGCGGGCATCCAGCCTGCTGAGCTTCCTTGCAAAGGAGCCACACTGTTTTTAGCATGCTGTGCCATGGTGCTTGAACACCTGCTCCACTCAGCGCTCACTTGTGCATCGAATGAGAATGCACAGCATCTCAAATCGCGACAACCGCCCAACTCATCTGACAATCAAAAGTGCGTCACTCTGGGCGGATCACCAATGAAATGCGGAGTGTTTGGAGGGATGTCATCCTTGACATCGGCACCTATCCTCCTGGAATGACTCTGCCAAAAACAGAGTGCGTCCGACTTAAACGCCCCGTGGTGTCGGACGTTTCCGCTCTGAATACACAAATGGATTATGGCCCCTTCTGCGGCTTGTGAGGGTGGCGCAGAGGAACATACCGTTGACCATGTTGTCCACCATGTCCAATCCGTCGACCAACCTATCGAGTGCATGGCCTGACGGCTCTGGATAATGAGAAAATCGAATGTCTGCTCAACACCTGCCCCGAGATCTATTGCGGCCAAACAGTTGATCTTAAGAATTGGCTCAAACGATGTAGAAGCGACCAAGTCAGGTCGCAGTCACGCCACCTCCGCCTAGGCAGTCTCTGGACGTTTCCTGTAAATCGCTGCAGCAACACTGGCCTCGCCAATTTTTTATAGAGCGGTTGTGGTCACGTGGCCAAAACATCATAGTTGGAACTCCACTACAAAAAAGGCTTTCGCACCTTATTGCTTTCAAAATTACGGTTAAAAGTCTGTGCGCACAATGCAGCCAACTCCTTTCATCAAAGAAGTCGTGCAATTGTTGCCACATACCCACGGCGCAGGAATCCTAAGAAACTACCTCTGATTTGTTGATCTTCTCGTCAATCTATCTTCATAACTTGAGATGAAGACGCACTCTCAGTTTTAAAAATTACTTTGAGTCATGTGCAGTATGCCGGAATGTGATTTTTTCAAGCCATCGCACATGGAACTCGGCTCTCTTGTTTTTCTTTGGGGAAATCCTGCCCTGACAAATGCAGATGGTTATTTCACTTGGTGCACAGTAAGTTTGGAATATCCGAATAACGGCTAACCGATAAACCGAGAGTATTTTTGCTATCCAATATCTGGATATATGTCTGTCGGTCAACCGAATAAGAAAGTAACGCATTTTTCGCTTTTTTCTACCGCCTGCCAATCTTCACACTCACTGTGAAGCTCTGCTTACCATCCAGCCCACTTCTGTGGAAGCAGAAAGGGCATTCAGTGCATGTGGACTCTTTGCTACAAACTCCGCTCTCATTTACACGGCTCCACACTCGATGCGTTGTGCTTCGTAAGAAATGCGTTGCAGAAGCAGTAAATGTTAAAAATGCATGATTTTTTTTCATATACGCTCTCACACTGCATGTGTGTATGTTTACAATAAAACTGTGTCATGATTTTGCAATCAATTCATCTCGCAAAATCAATTGTCTGACAACTAGACCACTTTCTAACGTAAAGAATGCTTTCCCAGCAAAGAATCAGACATTAAGATCTTACGAAGTATATATTTCGCCTACGAAGTAGGCATTATTAGCTTTTATTCATATAGACTCAAAATGTATATATATCCGGATACTGGATAGGAAAAATACTCTCGGTTCATCGGTCTAGCAATTAGCGCTTACTATCCGGTTAACCGCTTAGCTAAAATACAAATGTACGGATATATCCGCTACCTGGATTGTAAAATTTATTGATATCCGATCTAACCTTATGCTACAGTAATTGCGACAAAGGAGACGAGGCGTTTTTCATGATTGGCAAAACCGAAGACAACCGAACTTCAACAAAAACAAGTAAGTTTGCTTTTCGTGTTGATCCAACTTCTAGTAATAAACCGTTACCTATAGCAGCAAGACCTTGCTTTTCTGGACAGTGCCCAAATGCAACAGGAATATGATTTTTTGCGAAACAATAGTTTTGGGGGTCATTTTCAAATCTCAACACGAAGAATTTCAGTTAATCTTCACAATCTTGGATCTCATTGTGCTCTTAGTTTCCAAGATAAGCTATCTATTAGAACAGGGGTTTCCAACCTTTCTCTGACCATGTACCCCTTCAGCATTCCGACAGATGAGCAAGTACCCCTTCAGTATTTCGAAAGACAAGCATGTACCCCTTCAGTATTTCAACAGATGAACATGTACCCCTAAAATTTCTTATGGCAAAATATTTTGTCATGATTAATCACAGATATATTTTAAAATAAGCGCATAACGGCTTTTTAAAATAATGTTTACTGATTTATGTATTGATTTTTTGAAAAACAAGATGTGTAAATATATATTTCTCTTCCACTGCTCACCTTAAATGTACCCCTTTTGATAGGCAAATGCACCCTTACTGGCACATGTACTCCAGGTTGAGAACCTTTGTCTTAGAGGGATAAATACATGCGAAATAACCTAAAAGACATTCTGCCTCATTAGATCTCTATCATATTTACCTTGTTGCAGAATAGCGTCCACATTGAAACACAAAATATAATTACGAAAACGAAACGAAGCGCTGCTGCCATTTTATTCGACACTGTATCCTTGAACGAAAAGTACAAACTGAGTTGATATCATTATTCCTTAACCGAGATGCGCGAAAAACCAACGTGGCTTTTATCGAAATGCAAACAAACGCCGTCATCATTACTCGTTTGCGTTATGCTACCACCCACCAACTTATTTTTGGACCACGAACAGAAAATTGCTTGACCAAATGCAACTCCACCACAAAACTGCGGTGACTGTTTTCACACAGCGCATTCGATGTACAGGAACAATTGTAGAACATTACCGTCGAATACAGCTAAATGAGCTTGTCGTCATCACAATTTTCCATCAATATTTTTCATGTAAGAATGGTTGTGTTCATTGCATTTTCAATCACTTATTACTACGGCAACCGATTTTTTGACCTAAAAATTTAAAATTTTGACTTAATTATTTAAGCATTTTGACCTAGAAATTTCCCACGTTTGCAACTGCAAAGAATTCAGCCTTAGGTGTTGTGGTTAGCTCAGAAGCATATTCATGCACTATACTTCGAAATTTAAAAAATTTTGGTTGTTTAACTGTAGGGATGATGTATTGGTAAGTAGAAGTAGAGTTAAACCTGAGAGCATCATAAATTGAATGATTGAGACAATGGATGAAGCATCTATCAACATAGGTGTAGGAGCAAGCAAATTTTTGGGGGTGCAAAGGATTTTTGCCCAAATTTTCCCAAACTTGCCCAAAAAGTTGTCTTCCAACTTTTGCGGACTGCGTTTTGGTGTGACCTCCAAAAAAATGGTCTTCACTTGTTTTTCTGCAAACGCTGGGCGCCATTTTTGTCCAGATTTTCAGGGATTTGCCTAGATAGTTAAAGTTATTTTTTCGGACTTTCAACGATTTTGCTCAGAATTTCAAGGATTTTGCCCAAATTTTCAGCAAATCAAAACTTTTGGGGGTGCGCTTGCACCTCCGCCTCCTACACCCCTGTCTATCAGTCCAAGTACTATGAGACCACGTATCTTACCGTACCACTCATAGCCTACATAATATCCAGTTGTTTAGTAGTGGGGAAAACAACATTATTATGCCAGAAAGCAAAACAAACCCACTATTATTACTGAATTGCAACTGAGCTTGCGAAAGTATATCAATATATATTGTTGTAGTTTCAATAAAATATCCATGAAGAGAAAAAATGTGCTGCAAGGTAAGTTTGATCTAACGATAAATTTTGACCGAATGATAAATTTTGACTTTTATTGACCTAATAACTTGAGATTCGCTCATGATATGAGTGTGAAATTTGTTTTGTGGACGTTTCATAAACATTAAAAGAGGCGGATAAATTTTGACTTCATTGACTTTGGTTGCCCTACTTAACAGAAAGCTTCATCCTCACGTGGCACTTTTAAATGTGGTGACTGCTACTTGCAAATAACTATTGTTTCAAAAAATATTCTGTTGAAGAACTGGTCACAGGAAAACTAATACGCTATAGGCTATGTGCACAATACGAGACTTTCTGAGTCCACATGTTTGCACAGTTACCGCCGCCCTGCTCGCCAGATGGCAATTTCCCAGCAGTCAGACATTCTTGATTTTGTGCCACGTGTATGCCGCTACTGCAAAACAACCTACACTGGAAATTTTCTGTCACCAAAGCTGCTTATATGACAATAAAGTAAGTAGCATGATGTGGCCTATGCTGATGAATAAATGCAACTTCACATTGTCCAGCGTAAATAAGGCATGGTTTTTATCCATAGCGAGGGTACAGAATATCTTTGCTTTAAGGTGGATTGCAAATTTGTGCGCGTTGCTATAGAGATGCACCTCTACTTAAAAGTTTCGATCAATATGAAAAGTGAACAGGCGTACCCGAAGAGTGGAGGCGTGAAAAGTGAGGATACTAGTAATAATTAGCGGTGTGTCTGAATTTATTCGGTCACGAAAAGTTGTTATTTACCTCTTTCAAGCTCACTACGCCCACAGGAGAACGGCCAGAGACAGACCAATGACCACTTTAACCAACAAAAACAAACATGATGACATAACGATAAACATAGTAACTTTTACATGCTTCCCGCAATCTTTATTTCTAAAGATGACAACCAAACCAGTATGAACTTTAGGTGTTCCCGAAATGCTACATATTTTAATTCGTTGAAAGTCGTAACGGATATAACATAGAATTATTTATAGTCTAGAGCAGGAGTCTCAAAAACCGCCAGCGGGCCAAATCCGGCCCGCGAAGCCATTTCGTCAATAATAAAAAAATAATATATTTACGAAACATTTGTTGATTTAGTGGAATATAACATATCCCGAAACAATCTCATTATGTAAGATGTCCGGCCCTCGGGCTATTGTGCAGCTTATGTGACCCTCGGATAAAAATGTTTGGAGACCCATGTTCTGGAGCAGCAGTTCCTAAACATTATTATCTACTCATGTGTCATTTGTTGTTTCGTACAATGTTCTCGTACCAACTTCGTTTAGTTAATTCCAAAACTCACAAATAAATAATAAAAGCCAATAGCGTTTAATGAATAACTTTGAAAGGGGTATCACCAAGAGGCTGAAAGCTTCATAGAACAAAATAATTTGTCAAAAAAACAACATAATTTTAATGAGATTGATGAAGGTGCCTTTTCTCGACCGATGCGAGGAATCACTTCGCTGACAGTGCATCGGAAATCATGTTCAGGTGCAGTGAGACGGTTCCGACTCTTCGATTTGATGGTTATCACAGCTGAGAACCCCTGCTCCCATTCCCACGATGACGGAAAAATCAATAACTGGGAAACAGCGTGACTGGCTAACCTAGATAACGCTCCATTAGCGAGGGGTCTTCATACAAACTACATTGCTGTAAAGAATCTCCGTTGTGTTCCATAGATATGAACTCATATTTTATACAAGCTGAGTTATACTAGAAGTTTCGTTTTGGCATGTTACAAATGCTCGTGAATATTAAAGAAAAAATGTAGTAGGCTAAATTAATTTTAAAGACACAAGTTAAAACGTGACCAACGTTATCATCGCTACAATGTTGCAATACTAACTCAGCGTGGTCCAAACGCTGATCCTCCGGCAGGATGTAACTCGCGACGAATTTTTGTGTCCCGTAAAACGCGTTTTAAATATTCTTATCCTGCGGGAGTCGATTATTCATATAACTTGCAGCTACCCCGCTCAGTTGGTAGGCTACTTTTCTGTAGCAGACACATTCTGGTCTGTACATATTAAATGTTGCTTTCACCAAAAGAAAACAAAGTCCAAACGTCCAACGACAAGAATAAGACCTGCTGAAAGGCAACACAAAGGCCGTGATCAGTCAAGCCCGAAAAACGTGACAAGCAAAACACCACGTTTACACAGCGTTGCTAAGCAACACGGAGTTTCAGACAGATCAGTCTGGAATCCAAAGACAAACTGTATATGGACTAAATCAAATAAAATTTGATTTGGAAAACCAAAGAGCGAAGAGTGAAGAAAAGAAGCAAACAGAGCTGAAGAAGGCCTAAAAAGATGATGTCATGGAAAAGTACAGAAGACTTTTCATTAATGATGTAATTAAGAATCATGACTAAAAACCCCATAAAAACGCCTTATAAGGCAATGTCCAGTCTCTAATCAAATAATGATTAATTAGGGAATTTCCAGTAAATCTGGGTATATAAGCTGCAATTTCAGCTACCCAGTCCAGTTCACTTTTCAACTCTGAACTGGGAGCTCCTTCCTTGGTCTACGCTGCCTTTGAGTAGTTTAGCCATTGAAGTAAATTGAGAACTCTACCTCATGGGTATCCTAGCTCGATGGGTATTTCGTGAGTGTTGTTGGAGGTAGCCGCCGTTTATACAGCGAAATATTACTGCTGTGGGTAGGGCCTTCGATGACTTGAGTTCTCAGACTAGAAACAGTTGTCAATGACCTGTCTTTTAGTCAACACCAGTGGTAATTGTCCGAGAGAATCTATGACACTGCAAATTTGGCTTGTCCAAATTGGCTGCCTGCCACATGGACTGGTATTGTCAAAAGGCCGATGCTTTGTTCAGTCCTAGTGGAATTCTGCCACGCCGCCAGTCCTCTGGATTGATATCGTCAAAAGGCAATTTATTGCCTTGCTCAATCCTAAGGCGAAACACCGACCCCCTTCCCATTAAAATGGCGGTAGTATAGGTACTCCTTGTCACTTTGTTTGACGATTGAAAAAAGTCAAAACAAAGTTAAACTTTGACAGACGGTTGGGATCTGCCTCAAATCAGACCATAAATCAAATCCCGTTAGGCACAGTCCCTGATACACACTAATAACAGGACAAATCTGCTCACAAAATCGTGATACAAATTTTGCGGAAACATAACTTAGGAACCTTCCTTAAAAGAGCTTACAAAGTCTTGTCACGATCCAACCTTACATAAAACATGCGTTCTGAACTGAGTATTTCCTTTCAGTTACAGAATGTCTAAATAGAAAGTACCGTTATTACAAATTAGCTACTTGAAGTCTGTAAAGATTAGATAGCACTACAAATGTATTGCATCTGCGTCACTGGGATCGAGAGCGTTTTGAAGATGAATATGCAGAGTTTATTGGTAAGTTTCAATATTTGTGTGCATATTTTTAGTGAAATAAATAGCGAAACCAACAAAAGCTATACTTCTGTTATGATTCAATTATTTAGATAGGAAATCAGAAGCTTTAGGGAGACCAAGCGAACATTAGCTTTCGTGAATGTCCCCCTTGTTACATTCATGATCGAACCCATGTAGAATTTGGAGTGTAACTAAAGACGGGTCTTTAGATCTTATATGAACTAAAACACCGTTATATTTCCCTTATAGTTAACATTAATGTTAGATGTGGTCTGCTATTTAATAGTTCAGTAGGCCTATTGCCATGGGCGTCGGAAGGATTTTTTTTAATGGAGGTGGTCCTCAGTGACACTTTATCACATCTGTTACCAATGCAGCACTTTCACGCTTTCAGTACATTTCAAGCTAAATTTAGTTTGATGAGATCAAAATAAGCCATTCAATGTGCAGCGCTCAATAATGTCATTCAATGTCCGGTCCTTGTCCAGAAGCGAATTTTCATTTTCGAAACCCTTCTGGAAGGTTTGCGACCAGTGGCGTAACTAACGGGGGACAAGGGTGCGAGCCGCCCCCTCCCCTGGCAACTAAATATAAAAATTGGAGCCCCTTAAGTTGACATTTTGATATTTAGTATTATTTAATTTGTTGTTTTTTTGCGTTTTTCGGAGTGTTTTCCTTCTTTTTAGCTAGTATGGACATCCAGAGATTCTGTAGTAAAACTGTAGTCACAAACCACTTACGTAAAATGTTTCGAAGTCATATACTGTAAACAAGACAGCAGAACGCAATACTGCAGCGAGGATAAATTAACTGAAAAATATTATTAATGCTTTCACAAACCTTTTGCTACTTTGCCACTGGGACAAGAAACAATCTGCTGACAGTAATATATTCCAGTTCCATCTCACACTGAAATGTATGAAAGACCAATCTTCCCATTTCTGCGGATGTTTCTTAGTTTTGAATTTAACTTTTCAACACCACGACCGTGGTCTGACTAATTTCACGCGGGATCCGAGCAACTACTAGCGTGTGTCGTCACAAACAACTCTAGTTACCCGATCGCCAAAAACAATAACACAACTTGAATTCAGGCTTGAGAGTTTCTCTATATTATCGTTTAGAATATTGCTGGCCCAAAGTTTTCTACTGTATATGTCAAACAAAGAACTTGAACGGGAAATACAGAAAAAACTGGGGGCACCAAACAAGGGGCCAAACAAAAATCTGGAGGGACTATGGTTTACCCATACCCCTCAAATCGCCACTGGGACAAGGCATCCTGCCCCTCCTTGCGACGCCCATGCCTATTGCCTCGTCTGCAAATTTCTCAGACGAGAGGCCTTGGCCAAACTCTGCGCTCCTCCACCTTGGAGCTACGGCTCCAGTGATAGCGTGACTCGGACTCGACTTGAGTCACGTTGCAAAAAATTGTGACTCGACTCGAGTCACGTTTTTCACAGAATAAAAAGAAATGAGCATTTTTTTCTTCAGTGATGATCAAGATTGGCGCAAATTTTCTGTTTTGACTGTTTGGTCATGCTATGCTACATTTCAGAGATGAGCGGACTGTGAAATTTCTCAGTCCAGTCCTGATCCAATAAAATTAAATCCGATCCAGTCCTGATCCGCAAAATTTTTGAAAATCATCAGTCCGATCCAGTCCTGATCCGCCAATGCAAAATCATGTATTTTTATTTTGCCTCATGAGGCAAAAGAACTACTGGAGCTATTTTGTCTTTAGCCAAATACGATTGGTTGAAGGCAAAATAGTTTCACCAGTGCTTTTGCCCCGTGAGGCAAAATAAACGCAGCCTTTTTTCATTTCCAAAATTTAACAAGGAAGTGTCTAACAGGTGTCAGAGTGAAAAGCACTACTGGAGTTATTTTGCCATTAGGAGAATCCGATTTCTTGGATTTGTCAAGTGACAAGGACGATATGGATTAGCGTAAGGTCTTTGTTACATAAGGTCCTTGGATTAGCGTAAGGTTCTTGTTACTTTTTACGTGACTTAAAACCCTAAACCAAATCCCAAAACTTAAACCCAAAACATAAACCCAAAACTTAAACCCACAATTATTCAAACATAAACACTAAACCTAAAAGTTGAGCCAAAAATCTAAACCCGAAACCCAATCCTTAAACCTAAACCCTAAAGGTAAACTTTAAACTGAAACTTAAACATACACCCTAAACGTAAACCCTAAACTTATTTGAAAAGTAGGCTGCATTAAAAGCAATGCTATCAAAGGTGTAACGTCTACAAGCTAAGCCAAAGGAAATGGTGAGAGCAGAACCAACGAACAATCGCACAGCAAGCATAGACACTAACTACTCAACTATGTTCACATTGCTACTAGAACTCAACGTTGTACGTGAACAAAGGTGGATGCAGTTCGAATTGCAAAATAGTCCCAGCAGAGATTTTGCATTTGATGGCAAAATATACACTACCATTTCAGCAAACCTATGAAATCGGATCATAACTAAAATTTTTGGTATTTTCAGAATAATCACATCAAAACAACAAAAATTTTCTCAGTCCTGTCGAGTCCTGATCCGCCAATTTTGAAAAAAATTGCAGTCCGATCCAGTCCTGACAGTCTTGATCTGGCCAAAATTGCCTTCAGTCCTGATCCAGTCCTGGTCCGTGCTCATCTCTGCTACGATTTAAGGATCCAGTGTCCCCAACGTGCACACAGGTAGACCTGAGATTATGCTTTCACTGAGGGATCAGCAGGGCACAATATATTGACACCTTGTCGTTGTTTAATGTAGCCTAGTATTTGCATATCGTGCTCATAACAGTGGGCCTCATACTGTTACGTTGGGTCTTTTCCAGATAAAGTGCTTAAGTTTTTCAAATTCAATTCAAAAATTATATTGCAAAATATAAAGCAAATACGAAAAATCAAATATTTTTTTAATCCAAATTCCTGCCACTGTTATTAGCATAAGTCTCTGTGGCGACGTGATTACACCACATAGCCTAGAACGTTGAATTAGTAGCAACAATAAAAGAGTGAACCTAGTCAACTGAGTAGGTTATTCTCGATTGTTATTATGCTGATAATTGTCGGTTTGACTCTTTCTTGGGTTGGCTGAGAAAGGCAACCCTACACAGAATTCTGGCTGCAATAAATAGCTCCCAACGTGTCAATTGCTGCAATCCACTCTTGAAGGTCGTCTGGCGTGAGCTTGTGAAATGGGGTAGAAATGTGGCAATGTGATTACACACACATAGGCCTAACACTGAATTCGTAGCAGCAATGGAAGAATAAACCTAATCGAATGGGGAATCTCTATTGCTGTTGCGTCGAGGGTCGTCGGTTCGACTCTCCCTTTGGTTGGCTCAGAGCGACACATAATTGTGGCCAGTTGCGTAACTAGAGGTTTGAGCCAGGGGGGTAAAGCTTAGCGGAAAAGGGCCCACTTGTCACCATACGGGGTCCACTAGCCAAAACTCAGATAAAAGGTAAAGAAATGATAGTGAATATCTGGATGTCGTGGATGTCTATACTAGCTAAAAAAACACCCCGAAAAACGCAAAATAACACCAAACTAAAGAAAACTAAATATCAAAATCTCAACCAAAGGGGGACCAGTTTTTCATTTACCTTGCTGGGGGCGACTCGCCCCCTGTCAGTTACACCACTTATTGTGGTTGCAACACTAATCCAACTCAAAGACAAATAAATAGTTGGGAAAGTAAATGAAGTTAACATATGCCCTACCATTGACTCGCGACTGTGATGTAGGAAGTGGGGGTGCAAGCGCACCCCAAAAAGTTTTGATTTGGTGAAAATCTGGTCAAAATCTGTGAAAACCTTTGCAAAATCCATGAAAATCTGGGCAAACGTCTTGAAAATACGAGCAAAAATGGCGGCCAACGTCTTTTGATTTGAAAAAATGGCGCCCAGCATGCTTTGGTTTGAGGAATCGGCGCCCAATACGGTCTTCATGAAAATATATTTGCATGAAAAGTGGCCCAAAAATGTTTCTGGGAAGTTTGGGGAAATTCGGGCAAAATTCCTTCGCACCCCCGAAAATTTGCCTGCTCCTACACCTATGACTCGCGACATCATGGTAATTGACACTGGAGAGACTTCAAAATATTCACTGTTAACAGCAATGCAATGAGAAGCTCTGATAAGCTTAGCAATAGCATGTAAGATATCAAACCAGAAGACTAACCAGTATGCAACACAAACGGCTCATTAGAACTGGGCTACACGTTTAAATAATGATAAACTGTGCTAAATGTTATTAGTATGTGTGAGGTACAACAATGATAAATCAAGAAATGGGATTGAATCAATGAATGTCCAACCAATTCTGTAAGTTTGATGGCATGATAGTCAATGGAGCAGATTTGTTTCGCTGATCAAAGACAAGGTTCCACAAACACAACAAACAATCTCAATGGATTTGAGAAACTCTTATCAATACAGTAATCTGCAATCCCAAAACTGAACCAAAAGTTCCGAAGAAGCATATAAGAAAATCATAAATTCCAATCCAAATCTGGTCAAGCAAAAGTGATAGTATCCAAATCCATCAATATATTAGAATGTCGCAAGATTTAAATCCAAGTACATATTCATCTCTTGCCATTTTCATTGATTGGACATGCGGAAGACAAGGAAGTATAGTTCTTATGTTGCGATCGAAATGATCGAGTGACAAGTGTGCAAAACTTCACAGTGTGGCGGCAAGCAACAGTAGAGATTTCCTGACGAGGTCACTCTATTATTGCTTGTTCGCACCACATTTAGGCCTATTTGTGTGTTGCTCGTCACGCACATCCCGTTCGTGGTGAATCGCACTTTCAACGCAATGCCGACTGAGAATTTGCAACAACATCCTCTCCTGTTTGCAATGAACCGCACCACTTTGTTGCGATTGGAAAGCCCAAGCAGCAAGTGCGCAAAACTTCACACTGTGGCAGCAAGCAAAAATAGAGATCACAGGTCGTGCTCATTCTATTTCTGCTTGTTTCCGCCGCGCCACATATAAATGGGTGTTGTTCTTCAGGCACATCCCGTTCGTGGTGATTCGCACATTCAACACGATGCTAACCAAGAGTTTGCAACACTTGCAGCAAGTTTGGGCTAGACTCGTTGATATGACTAAGAGTGAAAGAGACAAGTAAAATGCAAACTGAAAAACTTAGATATAAAAAAACTGCAATCAAACTTGCTAAAACAACATTGGAAACCATTTTCTAATATATCGGTCGCCATTTCATAGCATATTGTGAACTATTTTCTAACTTATCGGGCGCCATTTTATATCATAAAAAAGTCCTAGAAAAAAATTCGCTTGACTCAACATTGACTCGAGCTTGCGAACCAGTGACTCGAAGCAGTGATGGCGTGACTCGAGTCAATGACTCGACTCGAGTCACGATTTTGGTGACTCGACTCGAGTCACGTTTTTCACAAAATGATTCGACTCGAGTCACCAAAATCGTGACTTGCACAGAGGTAAATCTGAGAATGAGAGGTCAGCAGGGCACAATATATTGACACTTTATCGTGGTTTAATGTAGTGTTTGAATATTGTGATCCTGGCAGTGGGTCTCACACTGTGACTTGAGTCTTTTCCAGATACCAGTAAAGTAGTTCAACTCTTTCAGATTCAAATCCAATCCAAAAACTATATTGCAAAACATAATGCAAATACGGAAACCGAATCTTGTTTGAACCTAAATTTCTGCCACTGTTATTAGCCTAAGCCCATGTGGCGACGTGATTACGCTACATGTAACGTTGAATTCGTAGCAGCAACAGAAAAGTGAACCTGCTCAAATGTGTAATCGCAATTGCTATTATGCTGGGGATCATCGGTTCGACTGTTTCTTTGGTTGACTCAGGGCGACGCAGCATTGTGCCTGTAACGCATGGCTCCCAACGTGTTGGTGGCTGCAATCCACTGTTAACCTGCGGTCCTGCAGTTACTTGTAGTCCCAAAACTTAATCAAAGTTGCAATAAAGTTCAAAAGAAAATAAATGATTCCAATCGAAATCTGTTCAAGCAAAAATGATAACATCCAAATCCATCAATATATTGAAATGTCGCAAGATTCAAATCCAAGTACATGTTCATCTCTGGCCATTTTCATGTATTAGGCATGCGAAAGACGAGGAAGTATATTTCTTTTGTTGTGATCAAAAACCTTGAACGACAAGTGCGCAAAGCTTCACACTGTGGCAGCAAGCAATAATAGAGATCACTCGACGAGATCACTCTATTATTGCTTGTTCACGTCATATATATTTGTGTGTTGCTCATTGCGCACATCCCATTTGTGGTGAATCGCACTTTCAACGCAACATCAACTGAGAGGTTGCAACAACGGCCCCTCTTTTTTGCAGAACCGCAACGATCGCACATTCTTTTTGTGAATGTTGCACCTGGCACCACCTTCACATCCTGGTCAAAGCACCACTTTGTTGTGGTTGGAAAGCCCAGGCGACAAATATGCAAAGCTTCACAATGTGGCAGCAAGCAACAACAGAGATCCCATGTCGTGCTCATTCTATTTCTGCTTGTTTACGACACATACATATGGGTGTTGTTCTTCATGTACATCCCGTTCGTGGCGAATCGCACATTCAACACTACACTGACCGAGTGGTTGCAACACTTGCAGCAAAGTTGGGCTAGACTTTTTGAAATGACTGAGAGTGAAAGGGACAAGTAAAATGCAAACTGAGAAAACTTATATATAAAAAAACTGCAATCAAACTTGTTGAAACAACATTGGGCACCAGTTTCTAACCTGTCGGACGCCATTTAATAGCATGTTGGGCACCATTTTCTAAAATATCGGGCGCCATTTCACAGCGTAAAAAATGTAATAGAAAAAATGTGAAATTTCATGTGACTCGACATTGACTCAAGTTTCCAAACCAATGACTCGAAGTGACTCGACAGTTTTTGTGACTCGAATCTGACTCGACTCGACCAAATCATGACTCGAAAAAATTTTAGATGACTCTGACTCGTCAGGCTTGTGACTCTGACTCGACAAAAATGACTCGGGCACATCAATGACTCGAAGTGACTCGACAGTTCTTGTGACTCGACTCTAACTCGACTCGAAAAAATTATAGATGACTCTGACTCGAAGGGCTTGTGACACTGACTCGACAAAAATGACTCGGGCACATCACTGAGGTGCTCACAAACATGGTTGCCAGATGCAGATATACTCCAAATGCCAAATCAATCACAGAAATATGCCAAATCACTTCAAAAGATTCCAAACAAGTCAAAACAGGTAAAATGCTATCGGTTTCGAATTACTGAGATGAGTAATGGCAAAAAAGCAATGTTGCTATAGAACCAAACTTAGAATTATTACATTTATAATAATAAATTAATAATTGTCAACCTTCAAAGTATATCCTTCTACTGTAGAAAATTATTAATAAAAAATACTTATGAATTTTTGAATCAATAAAATACAATTTAAGGAAATAAAACAAGCACTATGCCATAGATGTTAACATTTTTAATCTAGTACACAAGCGTCTGATACGTTAGATGTGATGTCAAATTCCACAAAATTTCTGTCAAATTCCACAGAAAACTCACTCAAAACTATTAAGCTTTCCATGGTTAGATCGATCAATACACCAAGCCGTTAGTGAAAACATGCCAAATAGCTTCAATAATCGCCAAACAGGATTAAAAAAACTTAAAAAATTGGGCTTACAGCAGCCAGGTTTTCACAATTCAAAGCAACGTCTTTGTATGACAAGCAGCATCTTCTCATGCCAAACCACTAAAAAAAACAAGTTACAGGAATTTGGCAATAATATTGCACACCTGGTCACCTTGCTCACAAACGTGGACCAGGAACCAGAGCCGCATCAGCCGCCCTCCATACCCCCCAACTCGGGAGCACGTTGTCACAGGAGGACCAAAATTCACTCCCGTCGCCATGGGGGGCTTTTGTGCGCTTAGTCCTCCAAACTAAGCTTCAACTCCCCCAAACTGAAATATGAAACACTAGAAATCAGTGAAGTTTTTATCAATCCGTATTCTATTCTGTCCTGTAACATATTATAGACAGAGCAGTACCTGCCGCGGTTTAGGCCAGCAGGTCACAATCCATTAAACACATTGTCGTGGTTTAATGTAGTTTTTGCATATTATGATCGTAGCAGTCAGCCTCATACTTTTACTTTCAGTCTTTTCTAGAGATGAAAGGATATATTATTTAAAATCAAAATCCAATCCAAAAATGTATTTCAAAATCCAATCCAAATCGAAAAACCAAATCTTGTCTAAATCCAAATGCCTACCACTTTTAGGAATTTAGATTGTTAGTGATTTAAAAAGTTTGTGAAACTAATTCAACTTAACTTATGGTCTACCTTAGGTCACAACAATATAACAACTGACACTGCGGAGATTTCAAAATAATCGCTGTTAGCAGTAATGCAATGAGAAACTCTGTTAAGCTTAGCAATAGCGTGTAAGATATCAAAGCAGAAGACTAACAGGTAGGCCTAGACTATACGCCACAAACGACTCATTAGAACTGGGCTACAAACAAACAGTGATGAACTGTGCTAAATGTTATGACATTAGGTATAGGCAGGGATGCCATACCGTCCTTATTTCTAAGATTTGTCCTTGTTTTGAAGGTTTGCGTCTTATAAAATTTTGCTGTCCTTATTTTGACTTGCATCCTTATTTTTCCCTTATTTTCTAGTCAGCAATGTGTTTGTGAAGGGAGTGTTCTCCGTTGTTTCGAAACAGTAGAAATAGCCTTAGCAAAAGGCAGTCAAGTCCATCCTACAAGTGAAAGTAAACTCAGACAAGGGCTGCAGTGACATGCACCAAGTAGTCTCTAAGGCCAAAGCATTGCCAAAGCAGACCGTTCCTAGTTCAGAATATGGTTGATAATTGAATACATTTGGTTCAGCAATTTCTGTTCCTTTTTATCTTATTTTCTTTCCCGGTTGTCCTTATTTTTGAGTTCAGATCTATGACAGCCCTGAGTATAGGTATTGCGGTATGTATAACCAGTGGCGCATCCAAACCAGACTCTTGGGGGGGGCAGTCAAATTGGGGACGCCAAAAATGTCTTCACTTGCAACAATCGTTGTGTGTCACACAAAAGAGGCTATCTTTTGTAGGTCAAAAAGTAGCTATTTGCGTTGGTCGAACTATGCTATTTTTCAGGGAATAACCACAGTTTGAAAGTGCTTTATACAGGCTACCATCGATCTAGAACCAAAAATAAGGACGTCAAAGAAAAATTTGATTTTATTACCTAAAACGAAAACAATTGTTTCTGTTTGCACGACTAAGGTCAGATCATAAGTTTGCCTATTGTGTCCAGGAACCATGTGCTTCAGCAATGTCTTATTCTCGACTTACTTCTTGTAATCATCACGGAAAATGTTTTTCCGCTTGCTTATTTCTTGAATCAATTAAATGCTAAATTTTCGCTAAAAACCAGCTTTCCTAAGAATCCTAACCACAGTAGACAGCTTACATGCTAGCAATGCCTGATAGTGCATTACGTCTCTGTGCAGCAAGATCACACTATTTTTATGATGTCACAAAACCTTGATACAAAATGTTCAGGATGAGATGGTACTGGTCTGCGTGTCTGTCTATCAGATATTGCTTGTATTTCAAATTGTTATGCTACAGAAAATAAGAAAAAATAAGGACGCAAGTCACAAAGAAGGAAATTTTTTAGAAATAAGTAATATTTTCTAAGACGTAGTACTGTAAAATAAGGACAAGTCTTAGAAATAAGGAAGGTATGGTAGCCGTGGCTTTATATCATCAATTCAGAAAACGTTTGAAAGGGGTCCCAAACAGTGGGCCTCGTTTTTCACAAGCTATAGAGATCTCTTATATCTACAAAATGTATTTAAAAGGTATAAAACATGCTGCGCGCAAGCGCTTGCACTGTTTTGGCTATCCCTAGCAAAATCAGTGAAGAACAGTGTCTGAAACGCATTCCCGACATGGTGAGAAACAGAACGGTTCTTCTTAGACTTGGAAATGACAACTCATGTCCCACGATAGGACTCAAATAAAAAGCTAAATGACGATCATGTTTCTAGTCCAAGCCTGTGCAGTTACATGTACATGAAAGACTTATTTATTGCTGAAGCGACAATTCAAAAACAACACGTTAATGAAAGGCATTTGCCAAGACACTACTCCCATTTTAAGTAGATTTGCTGACCATCGTGACAAACGATCTTATAATCGCATGATAGATTTACACCGGGCCTTAAAGCATATTGCCCTAAAATACATTTAACGCTACTTATAAAGGTAGATTTTCAATCAAGTCTTAACATTTTCCGTTTCACATTTTTCGAAACTGGATTGCTGATGTGAAGAAAAAAACATCAATCCCACTAGACCAGGTTATTAAAAAAAGTTGTGACACTTTTCAACAGAAGTAGAAAGAAGCGGGCTGAGGCCCCCAAATTCACAAAGAATACCTCCAAAGTCAAGTTCTAATCTCCCCATGAAGTCATTTTTCAATTCATTGTATACTATTACGAAGCCCCAGAAGAAGCGCAACGCCACTCCCCATGCTGTTGATCTGGCGTGAGTTGTCGACGGGTTTGCAGTTGCAACAAAAGCTTCAAAACCACACAACAGCCATCAGTAACTGTTACAGTTACTTGACGCGTCGCCAAGTGGGGGCAAAAGGCGCCGTCATTCCACCAATTTTGGACGGAAAATATTCAAGTGTTGAGCAAAGATTGTTATGACCACGCAAAACCAATTATTCATTCCACTAAGCTGCATATAGCTAGTATTTTGCCCAAGTTTCTGCGTCAAAGCTATAGACGTACGAAGTGGGAGGGAGATTCGGAAAAGATGAAAAAAAAATCAGGAAAAACTTCCCGTTATTTTCGGGCAAGTTTCTGAAACAGAACCACCGCCCTGCAAAATTCTCCTATTCGTTTTTCTCAAAGTGGCGCAAAAATTCGGGCGAATTGAAAATTTTGCCCCGCTTAAAGCCCAAGGTTCCCGTATGCCTCTGGTTAGAGCTGTACACCATGATTTGTTGAGGCGCACAGTAATCAGGGGCGTAACGACGGGGGGCAAGGGGCACAATTCCCCAGGCCCCGAATCACTATGAGGGCGCCGAAAAGTCCTAACAATGTCACAAGAATTTCAGTGCAGTACATTTGCTTCCGAAACACCTCAGGTTCGATCATAGGGGCGCCAAACTTGCTTCTTGCCCCGGGCGCCATCTAACTTCGTTGCGCCCCCAACAGTAATTCAATACTCCTCTGCGTTGTCCGTGTATATGAAGTGAGGAGTTGCACAATTGTATAGTTGCGTTGGTCATACTTCTTTCAGCTAATCGAGCAAGTTTAATGCATTTTTGTCATATAGCGGCAAGTTGTTTGCTAACGTAAACATCTGTAGCTTTTTCCACGCTGCATTATGATTCAATTAGCAGGGGCGTAATGAAGGAGCAAGGGGGCGAAATTACCCGGGCACCGAATCACTCTGGGGGCGATGAAATACTGTGGGGGCGCCAAAAAATCCCAACAATGTCACACGTACCTTCTTCAATACAGTACATTTGCTTCCGGAAGACCTCAGGTTCGAAAATGGGGGCGCCAAACTTGCTTCTTGCCCCGGGCGCCATCTAACCTCGTTGCGCCCCTAGCAGTAATTTAATACTCCTCTGCGTTGTTCATGTATATGAAGCGAGGATCGAGTTGCACAATTGCATAGTTACGTAGGTCATAATTCTTTCAGCTAATCGAGCACGTTTAATGCGTTTTTGTCACATAGTGGCAAGTTGTTTGCTAACGTAAACATCTGTAGCTTTTAACACGCTGCATTATGGTTCAATTAGCAGGGGCGTAATGTAGGCCCAGGGGGCGCAATTACCCGGGCGCCAAATCACTCTGGGGATGCTGAAATAATGCGGGGGCGCCAAAAACTCCCAACAATGTCACACGTACCTTCTCCAATACAGTACATTTGCTTCCGGAAGACCTCAGGTTCGAAAATGGGGGCGCCAAACTTGCATCTTGCCCCGGGCGCCATCTAACCTCGTTATGCCCCAAGCAGTAATTCAATACTCCTCTGCGTTGTCCATGTATATGAAGTGAGGATCGAGTTGCACAATTGCATATTAACCTCGTTACGCTCCTGTCAATCTGGAGATTAGTTCCGTCAAGAAACCCATCCACTCACTTGTAAAACTACGATGCAGACAAGCTGCAGAGTCACAAACTGCACTGGCAATTGCCCTGAAACTGGTTTTTCGTTTTCACATTGGAGGCTTATAAAATCTTGAGTCAGTAATAAGTTTTCCACATTGCATTCCTATTTTTACTGCTGCCTTTCCTTTTCCTTTCAGAGCGGTCATCAGGCATTAGAGAAGAAACTTGTAAAAAACTGACCATTTTCATACAGCACAGCAGCAAGTCGAGAACTGCGAACGCGACTGCGTAGTGCGTTTGTGAAGGCTGAGCAGTTCTCACGCGGCAAAGAAATAATGAAACAGTGGAACTATTACGAAACAGTAGAATCGTTCAGGCTATTCGATGAGGTTGGGTAAAGTCCGACACGTAAACCCTGACGCTTAACTAAGCGAAAAACATTGTTTATTTAAGAGTATTTTTGTACATGTTTCTACTTCCATGGGCACCAAAAAGAGGCACATTATGGTTTATGGCATTATCGCAAAGGGGTGCCATTCAAGGGGGCGCCGCAGAGGTTTGGGTGGGGCAATTGCCTCAAACTACCCCCCGTGGATCCGCCACTGTGTATAACAATGGTACGTCAAAAAGGGGACTGGATCAGTTGGGCGCGGCAATAGCTCAGTGGTAAAGTGTCCACCTCTCAATCGAAAGGTTGGGTATTCGCAGTGGTGGGTTTAAGGTTGGGGGGCCCGAGGCAAGACTACAAAGGGGAGCCCTCTGATGACGTCATAATACTCAGCCAACCGTGATAAGCACTGTTGATCAAGCCTAAGATATGGCCACCGAAGGATACGTTCCTGAGGCTACGGCATGACTGACATAGCAGAAGGAGGAAATGCAAAGGGTTTTCATGATACACAACTTTGAAAACACTGAAAGGTGGGAAGACAAGGCTGGCAACACACAAAAGTTGGGCAATAGCAAGTTGGCATCGCCTCTACTTTTTACTTTCACGCCCCACTTCTCTGCATTCACCATCAATAAACTACAAAGTTTACCCCTTTGAAAGTTTCACACTTTCCCCTTTGATAAAATGCTTGGTAGTTGGTAAACTGAATTTGTTCACATTCATATCGTTATGGGAATGCATGATACCATAAACAACAACCAAGAAGATTTAAAACACTAAATTTGCTTTAAATCTCATCCTTCTTTCTGCTGCTCCACTTGGATACTTTCTGTTCAAATGTGGCATTTTCATAAAATTATCCATACACCAAACACTCCAATCTCTAACAATCATCATTTGGTGTAAAAATTATCATTTGGTATAAAAAGTTATCATTTGATATAAAAGTTTGTTCTTATTTGATAGGGTCTTTTCAGAACTTTTTGGAAGAAATTTTAACCCACAATTTTTTAAGTAGAGAAGTTGGTTTGAAGCTTTTCTTTATTTGCACATTGGAGATGGTAGTGGGACCCCTTTGAAAGTATAGTACTTACAATAAAGTTGCTGTTTGGGCCCCTTTCAAAGAATAGTACTTGCATAATACAGTTGCTGTTGGTGGTCCCTTTGAAAGCAAGGTACTTATACATCACACTTGCTGTTGGGGGCCCCTTTGAAAGCATAGTATTTATTACAATTGCTAAATGGGACCCTTTGAAAGCAAGCTACTTACACATTACAATTGCTGTTGGCAGCCTCTTTGAAAGCAAGGAATTTTACATTACAGTTGCTGTTGGGGCTCCTTTGCAAGCATAGTACTTGCACATTACAGTGGCCTTGGGGGCCCGTTTGAAAGTATGATACTTACACATTAAAATTGCTGTTGGGAGCCTCTTTGAAAGCAAAGAATTTTACATTACAGTTACTGTTGTGACCCCTTTGAAATCAAGATACTTACACATGACAATTGCTGTTTGGGGCCCCTGTGAAACCAAGCTACTTACACATTACAGTTGCTGTCAGGAACCCCTTTGAAAGCAGAGTGCTTAGACACTACAGTTTCTTTTAGGGGCCCTTCAATGAAGTTTAAAAGCAGAGTACTTACACATTTCAGTGGCGTTCGGGGGCCCGTTTGAAAGTAAAATACCTGCACATTGCAGTTTCTGAAGGGGTGCTCCTTTGAAAGCAGACTGCTTGCTTATGACCTGCTTTGTAGCCCATTATATGAGTGAATAATGCATTTTTCACCAAAAATAAGAAAAATGTATGCGTGTAGCACCTGAAGGGGGGGGGGCCAAAAAGGAGGGACCTGAGGCAAGTGCCTCGCTCGCCTCCCCTCAAACACACCACTGGGTATTCCATCCACAGCCACAGAGCGAATTGCCGTAGCCCTCCTTGGGCAAGAGCATTCACGTCAACCGCCCCGGCAAGAAGCACAATTCAGGCTTTGGCCTGCTGCCAACTGCCGTCACCAAAAATTAACAAAAAATAAAGATCAATGGGAGTCAGACTAATTCTGTAACTTTGATGGCATGATATATAAAAGAGCAGACTTGTTTCGCTGATCATGGACCTTGGGCAAGGCTGAACATTTAATCGAACAAAAACAATGTACAATCGCGACGGATTTGAGAAACTCTACTGAAACAAACTTTCTAATACAGTAATATAATCTGCAGTCACAAACCTGAGCCAAAAGTTGCGAAGAAGTTCGAAACAATATTATAAAATCCAATCCAAATCTGGAAAATTATAAAATCCAAATCCATCAAACTACTACTACTAGAATGCGGTAAGATTTAATTCTAAATCCAACTTCATCTGTGGTCATCTTTTGGGCGTGTGAAAGATGAGGAATTAGGTAGCAGCCTGTATTTCTTCTCTTGTAGCAAGGTTGGGCTAGACATGTGATAGTGGCCGAGAGTGAAGGACACCAGTAAATTTAAATCTGCTTTCCACTGATCGAGTCTCGAGACTTTTTCTCGGTCTCGAGACTCGTTTATGCGAGTGTCGGCCTCGGTCTCGAAGGTCTCAGGTCTTATTTCAGTCTCAAAGATTACAGGTCTCAGTCACAGCCTACTGCCTTGAGACTTTCAATAGGCCTACTGCAGCAATATGGCTTAGAAAAACTTCTGTCATTCAACGTGTTTTTCTCTGCTGGTTATTGATGGTTTGAGGTCATTCTCATTCCGCCCACATGCCAATTCGCCCACAAATAAATTCACCCGCAAGACTTTTCACCCACATAAAAGGTGGTCACGGGCCTAATCTTGCGTTACGTCACAATTGCACCTGGAGGGCAGAATCAAGATGGTAGCTTTTCAGCTTTCGTGCATGTTCTTTTTCGAACTTACTTCAGTGTAGCGTCAGTGTTAGACAGAATTGGGTTCATTCCTGTGCTGGGGATTGATTTCCGTGTGGATCTTGCTAATTTGCGTTCTTTTTGTGTGGTGCCATGCAGATTGCAGATTGATTCTCTACTGCCATTAGTGGTACAATGCCATGGCAAAGTTTCCTGTTTGCAAGCTTTGCCCGGATCCCGTGAAATGCGTGAAATGCCCAGAGACTAGAGATGGCACGGGCCGCTAACAGTCCAGTCTTCGGGCCGTCCGCTAAGGTTTTGAAACAGTCCGTTAGCAATTTTTTTAGCGATGACGTCATTACGGGCCGCTGCAGTCTGCTCGCCACAAATTTTTGTTTTTTGCAAAGTTTCACAATCTAACAACGAATATTTTTTGCTGCTGTTCTCTCCATTTTACCGTTCTGCCAACGTTCCGTTTCACTTGTTTCCACGCAAATCAGTGAACCATGTTACGAATCAACCAAAGCAACCAACATTTTCATATCTGTCGCCGAGGTTTAGGTTTAGGACAAATATCGCCAAACTTTCTACGGCCATGTACCCTTTCAGGATTTCGTTATATGAGCATGTTCCCCTAAAATTTCTTATGACAAAAAGGCTGAGGAAAATTAAAATATATATTTACTGTACCAATAAGCATCTACTGATTTTGAAAATAATACTCACTGATGTTGACCTATGTTATGTATAAATTAAATGCGAATATTTTGAAATGAATAATATGCAAACATAATTTTTCTCTTCCATTGCTAACCTCAAATGTGCCCTTTCAGATAGGAAAATCTACCCCTAGGGGTACATGCATCCCAGGTTGTGAACCCTTGGTTTGATATTATCTTAGGTTAGGGTTTAAGGCAGGAGTCACCAAACTCCTGCCTCAAACTCAGAGCTGCTTCTTGGTACAG
>Ga0210059_1002363_pt1 | contig 29518 bp, 20 predicted proteins | sample Ectturendosymbi2_FD_188042 | JGI IMG/M metagenome (GOLD analysis project Ga0210059, IMG submission 188042) | Ecteinascidia turbinata endosymbiont from Florida, USA - Sample 2 (SPAdes) (version 2) | ecosystem: Host-associated > Tunicates > Ascidians > Unclassified | place: Key West, Florida...
GCGTATCAAGAGTATCATTAAAAATTTTCACAAATTCATCACTGAGAGTGTTTACATCATCAGCTTCAGGGTTAAGGTTGATTAGTTTGAGGCTGAGGTCAGATACAAAAATGGTTGGGTCAAAATCTTTCATGCATCTGAATTTAGGTTTAGAATTTTGATGGGTTGGATGGTGAAGGTTGAAGTTTACAAAAATTGGTAAATGATCAGAAATATCAAAAATAGTAATTCCAGAATTAATTATTCTTGTGGACACTATATGAAAACAACAACGACAGGGGCCAGAAGCAGGGCTGGTAATGAAAGGCAAGCCATTGCATGTTCTGAATTTTTTTCTTCACATAGCCTGCAAAGCTAAGGAAGAAAAGGTTGTTTGCATCTTGATCTCAATGCACGAAATCGTAAAAATTATGAATACCACAAAAATTCTTCCATAAACGGTAGAGTACTATAACCAATCTGGTTGGCGTGCGTAGATGCACTGGACCAGAAGGCTAGATACCATATGCACCTAGCCGGTTGCCAGATGCTGTATACTTCAGCATGATCTACTGTAGTGCATAAATGCCTACATCATTTAATGTCTAACAACGAAATTGAAACTGTCAAGGGGACAGTTTCTACTTGAGCTCGTGAAAGAGCTTTGCCAGTAAAAAGATGTAGTGGGCTGTGTAACGTCCTACCCACGCTAGTGGCCCAAGACATTCAGCACTGGATTGACTGCAATTAGCGTTGAATCACACCTAAGCTGGGAAAAGAAAAAATCACCAGTTTGTGTCATGCAAAAATAAATCTAGCTTCTTCCTCCAAAACTGCAGGAAGGTCTGTTGTGGAAAACACGCATACGGTAAAGCAACAATTGTGACATGCAAAAATTGCGCTGACTGAATTCTAATAAAATGTTTGCTAACATTTTCTTTTTCCTTGTAGCCTACGTTTTCATCTGGCTACTTTTTCACCTTACAAAATAATGCAAATACGATTGACTGGCTTGTTTCAATGCAACATTCGAAGTAAATTGAAAGAAAACGTTCATAAACGGTTTTGCAAATGAAAGGTCATAAATGACCGCACTCGTCCTTGTAGGTAGAGAAATTTTTCAGGGCTTCTATTGTTAACCGAGCAGTTGCAACCATTTGGATACGTTTTAGTTGATGTGCTTTGCTCGTGTGTGTGAGATTTTTACAGCCGTGTTAAGTGAGTCGCAACATGGTCGTCACGTTGTGCTTTAACGCCTTTACGCTGCCATACATATGTGCAGTGTCTTTGCTTTTTTGAACACATAAGAATAAACAGAGGTGTAACTTACAAAAATGTAGGCTATGTGTTTTGACAATTATTCATCATTGACGTTTTTGGTTGGTTTGCTGGCAAAAATTAATCATTCTGTTCCCGCCAGCCAAGTACGATTCAACAATTCCATGTCATTGAACGTCTTTGCGTCGAAGGCAGCAACAAGTGCAGTGACTGTGGGCCACTCTAGTAATGATTAAACATTTTTTATTGACTGCGCTTTAAGAGCGTCAATATCGTTAATTTCAGCTTTGCGCAAATTGATTAACGCTTTTCCATTTTTTCCAGCTTTGCGCAAGTTGATTAAAGCTTTTCCATTTTTTCCTCGTAATTCATCTATGCTTCGGTTGAGTTAATTCTCGGCTGGAATGGCGTGAATGCTTTCCCATTAATCGCTGCATAACAGAGGTAAATCTTTTTTCAATATCTCAATGACTTCGGCATTAGAGTGCGGCCTGCGGACTCCATTACACTGTACTAGCTTTGTTGATGAACCGTGATAGGATAATCAATGTACTGTACATAGCTTAGTGTAGTAGTGTACTTTCTAGTAATTATAGCTAATCAGTAATGCTAGAAAAACGAAGAATTGCGTCAGAAGTATCCCTTTCTCAGAAAAAAACTAAATTCTTTTGAAGCTGAGTAAATTACGTGTAGTTGCATTTGCACAGTTTGCAAAAAAAGTGAAAAGACTATTGTGACTTTGTGGATATTTAGTACCAAAAACACATTTCTCACAGCGTAACCTATTTTATCTTATATCAGCTACAGTATTATTCGACCGGTGTGGTATTTTAAATTTAAATAAATTTTACTGTTCCACTCACCAGCAGAAAAATACCAGGTAAAGAAAATGAAGTCGCACAACTTCTTACTCCCTTGCCAAATACATGGCGTTATTTTCTTACTGTACGTCCACCTACGCATGAGTAGAAATATGACTTACATTTGCACATGGCACATGACTCACAATGCTCTTCGTCATTTCAGAAAATACTTGCGGTAGTATAGTTCAAGACTGGTAAAGATATATTGCAGCATTAGTCATATACAGCTTAAAGTGCTTAATGAAGCGCAAAAGCCTGTTTATATTAATTTCATTAGCAGCTACTTTGCAAAAAAACACAAAATCGTCTAAAAGCCAGAAACGTTATGGTTATTCTGTGCCAATTAGGCTGCAAAGTGACATGCCAGTGCATCGCAAAGATCGAAAAATAATATTTCAAGTCTAAACGGTTGCTGCTTATAGCTTCTAGGTGCTTAGACACTTTTCGCATCTACGTAGGCATTCACGAATTTTGAAACTGTAAACAAAACGGAAACAGATATCCTCATTGCAACGTTTGACAGATAAAGCGATGTCGTGTGTAAAATGCTTTTTTTTGCCTTGTGGTTACCAACGCGTTTACCAACGAAAAAATGCTAACATTTGAGTCAATATAGTATTAAACATTCGGCGTCGGTGTACGATATATTCGTACCTAAAAATCCCGCGTGAGCTACTATTTTCTCGCACTTTTTGACTCCATAACTCGCCAGGCTATTAAAAATCGATAATTAATCACTTAATAGGGGTTTAATCAATCATTTTGTTGTTTTTAGGCCTTGCCTTTTGAACCAAAAACGCTAGATAGTCAATCAAGGCCTCAAAAGACTCGGATTATAGCCTAGTTTCCAATACAAATTTGAGCGAATTGCTTCCCTCTTGCGGTTGGCGCCCGGACCCAGGTTACCTAGGCCAAAAACGCCTAAAACCTACTCCAATTATGACGTCACCCACAAAAAATCCTGAACCCAAAACTTAATTTTTTTTCCTTGTAGACTCGAAAACGCGCTTAAACTTTTGAGGGTTGGACAGCTCTCATAGCTCAATCCTCTGCCGAGTTATGGAGTTGCGAAAACTTGCCCAATATGGGCAAATCATACCTACTGCGAAAATAGTCCGTCACCCAAGGTGTTAACTTTCAAACATTACAACGACATAGCTATCAAAATATAAACGGTTGACAACGCAAAAAAAATTTCTAACATGCGCCAGAAATCGCCTATATAAGCGAAATCTTGATGTGAATTAGTAGGAAAACCAACGCTGCTTAGTAAAATGTTTGCAGATCATTGTCTAAAGCGTAACGACATTCACGTTTTTGTTTTGCCAGTTCTTGCGAAAGCCTATTATGCAGTTTTAATCTGAATTTTTCCACGTCATTTGCAAAGAACAAATTATGAGGACACTATTTTACAACAACTTTTTGAAACAGGTCATAAAAACACTTTTCTTAGCAATGTGGACATGCAAGATGCTGTGAGATTACCTCTGGATCATACTTGCAAAAACATTATTTTTGGTACAAAGTGCTTGAATTACAATGAGAGCTTATGAAAAAAATTGCTGCTCAATGAAACTCAGTTTCCCATCAAAATTCAAAACAAATTAGTTTATTTTGGTTGACAGTGGCACAAAAACATTGGAAATGCATCGTTTTGTAAAAGCAGATACAGGTAAATACCAAAATAATGCTCTGTCAACAGAATCACTTAATATAGAAAGGTTTTCAGTAAGCAGTCGCATTTAGATTTACCTAAACTTTCAGCTAACAAGTAGAAAAAAACAAATATCTTTCTAGCTATTCTTGGAAGTTCGTCTGTTGCTTCATGGCTACTCTATGTTAGAATAAAAATATTAAGATGAAGACTGGTATCTATTTTGCAATATTTTAACGTACATTACAGCACGTACGGTATAATCTCTACTACAATGCAACTTATTTTTCCAAACAACTTAATTTTCTGAAAAATTGTCTTTTTAGCAGATTTCATCAGGTTCTCGCAGTTATTTTATTGTTTTCACAAATATTTAAGAGCTCCTTTCAATTTGTTACTTTGTATTTGAACAGGTTGTTAGCACCTTTTCTGCAGATGTTTAATTAACATTTGAACGACTGCTTCCCCTAAAGAAGTAGTTATCAGTTCTAAAACAGACCCTTGATTTTATTGCGTAAATTGCCAGTGAACGTCATTTCCAAAGAGCTTAATTTAAACTCCTGAACTGTGCGTCTCTATGTAAAACATTGCCACTGTAAACTGATTGGGTTTGAGAAAGAAGACAGTAAAGAAACTTTATGAAAAGTGTTGCAGTTTATGCTTGTCTGTTTTTTGTCACTGCTGTTGCTGCAAAGAATATTGGCGATCCTTTTGACCAACTGATATACGTAAGCACCATGCCCTCGCGTATCGCCAAGTAGCTGAGCCGACTGTTTTCGCAACACGAAATACTGTAACTAATTTCGACGGCATGTTTGCTTATGTGAACTGCAGCTTGCGAGGACTGACTGAAGTACCTAAAACAATTCCAAAAATGCACAGTTTTTGCACTTGAGTGGAAACATAATTAATCGCACTCGTCGAGACGATTTTGATTTTTATAGCGATACGGAAATTTTGTATTTGGTCATAACTGCATTTCTGTCCGCGCCAAGCCACTGCACACTGCTTGTGCACACTATATACTACAACCTGCCAGTATGCCAGAATATGTTCTACATCGAAGAAGGCAGTTTCTCCATGAAAAACAAACTGCAAACATTGCTTCTCAATTTTAACCGTATGTCTCAAGCTCCAAGTTATCTGCCTCCATCAGTTGAAGTTCTTAGCCTTGACGACCAGTTTATACGTCCTTTAGCGACAGATTATGTAAAACATCTGCCTAACAGAGCCGGAGGAAGGGCCCCCCGTACCCCCCGGCCTGGGGGAGCCCCGAGCAAAAAGGCGGCCCCCAAATCTGACTGAGTACCTTTGTTACGGCATATACAGACACCATTACTGAACTCACCAAGAGCTGATTTCACACATTTCCTCTTTCAACATTCATATTTATCTAATACGTCAAATAAATTAATCTTCACATGACTCATAACTTCCTAAAGCCAACCACTGCGCAATGCATTGTGAATAGCTTCGTTGTCAGCATTTGCCTCATAAGCTGACTGTTGTGCAGGTAAGGTTTGCTGAATGTACGTTGATTGTAAGCATGTTTAGTATAGCCTTGTAAAAAATCATTCAAGAAACTTAAGTTGTAGACCAGTTGCGTAGCTAGAGGTTTTAGCCAGGGTGGGAAACGTAGCTGAAAGAGGCCCACTGGCCACAGTAGGGGGCCCCTCGCCAACATTCAGAAAAAGGTTTGGAATTGAAAGTTTATCCGAATGTGGATTTCTATATAGGCTACTAAAACCCGAAATCACCGTAAAACAACACTCCAAAAACTTCCAAAAAACGCAAAAACAATTTACTGAAAACCAAAAAAGTACTGAATACCAAAATATGAGCAAAATGGAGACTCAGTTTTTGCATTTAGCTTGTCAGAGGGGAGGTTTGCACCCTTGTACCCCCGTCAGTCACACCACTGTTGTAAACCTGTGTTGTGTTCTTTCACTGTACAAGAATAGAATAACCGGTGTTCAATAATATAAAATCGTATTCGTAATCCTTGCCTGTAATATCCGGTGTATCTTGCATCAGAGTGTCCAATGAAAACTCGAAACTTTGCACCAATGCGAAATCCAGTTATTTAACGAAAAACACTGTTCCCAGTGGATGGACGTCGGCCCAATTGTAAGCCGTTCATTACTTTTTATTGGGTCGTGCAACACTTGTTGTTGTGGGCCGTGTTTGCTGCGCTGGTTGCGTGGAATCAAACATAGGCTACTGTAATATAGAACATTGATTCTTTGACGTTAACATGGCATTGATGCTGTCATTATATGGTTTATTACATTTAACATATCATTGCTATGTTACAGATAACTGAATACAACATAAGTTTGAAATTGGACCTTCAAAAAAAGCATGGGCTTTTAATTACGACTGAAAGGGCATGGTCGTCCGCAAGAGGGGAAAACGATCATTCACCCCCCTTTGGGAAATTGGGACTAACCAAAACTTTCTAGCAAACCCTGAAGTCAGGAGCCTATTTTCCGATTAAATTGATTTAATTCTTGCATTGACAGTTGATTTGCCGGTATGACACCCATAGTGCACAAGAACCAAGTTCACTGTCTTGGTGTTGTGCAGTGATGAGTTTGCAGTTCACTCATGTCCGTTGCTTTGCCTGTCTGCAGGGGCAAGTTGCGAAACTTGCGTGCAGAATGCAGGTTGTTCTACTGCTTGACTTTATTGCGTAACAATAATATGGCAACGAATCTTTACGTGTTTACTACGGTAGTAGGCGTTTTGCCGCATCCCAGTGTTGAGCGCAGGTAATGCAGGGAGACAGTGAGTTCTGATAACGGATAGCCACGTACTTTTATTGCATAATGTGTAAAAAGAAGCATGATAAGTTTGAAAAATCTTTTTTGCTAGTGTGAGACTGAACGCTTGGCTGGTGTATGTGGATGAGCGTTCACAGTGAAAGGTCAGTAAAGGCAAACAATTTATTGGGAGTGTTTGATTGCTTTGGACGAGATGTTAGACGTTTGCAGCTTTTGTTTCTGAGTGATGTTGGCAAGTCTTGCTAGAAAAAATAAAGACATATTTGTGGTTTTGTCAATATGCTTCTTTGCAAAAACGTACCCTGCTTGAAAAATCTGCAGATAGTCTATTTTGTAACTTTTCGCAATATACTTGGCTACTGCTGCCAACGAAGAGCATTTTTTGTGACTATTGCCGTAAAATGGAGCAGTTTCGTTTTGCGTAGAAAGGGTAAAGCGTTTTGTGAACGTCCATTTACACTGCATTGTCAGCAACCTGAAAAGTATAATTTCGACGTTGCCCTTAAATTTCAGCGGACGCCCATGCAAAGGGGCTTGGGGCCATTCTAACGAAAGTTTGCTATTCACTAATCACTACTGTACGCTATGTTGCTGAAAGGAGCTTCGGCAAGTTGAGCCTAATCAAAGCGTTTCACAGATCAGCTATGACTGATGAAATGCTAATAAATCTGGCAATGATATCTATGGAAAGTGGAACTGCTAACACATTAGGTATGACTGAGTTGCTGCCTGCTGCCTAACCCAGGGCTTCTCAACCGGGGGGGAATTCCCCACAAGAGGGAAATTTTGTATTTGCAAGGGGGGAATTTTGTGTTTAGGATTTTGTTTAAAATGTACTATAGTTTAGCTTATCAATTGTGAAGAGTTTAGTTTCTCTTCTTAGTGTACTGATGTAAAAGTGTTCTTTATAAACTAAATTTCCGATGGGGGATTTTATCTGTGAAAAACAGTTAAAGGGGTGCATGGGATAAAAAAATTTGAGAACCACTGCCCTAACCTCGCAATTATGACAGTGAGTTTTAACTGTGTGCCAGTCCACAATTGCCATGTTTTCTCGCCAAACTTTACAGTACCGGCAAAGTGGCCACTTTCTCTACATCTTTTAGACATATCCGGAAATATTTTTTAAAAGATTCCAACCAAAACGGTTTGAAGTCACTCTTGGCCGAATGCATGGGAATAATGACGATTTATGACAAAGATTTTGAAGCAGTACCTAATATAAAAACGGTGCTTTTGATCGATGCTTGTTTGGTGGCCAATGGCTCGGTTGTGACACTCTGCAGTCTTGTCATTCAAGAAAAGGTATTTATGCCGTTGAAACATCTAAAAATTGTGCATCTTTCTTACAATCATATGAAAAGCCTGCCTCAAAACATCTTCATGCACAATCTAAAACTTGAGTCCTTGATCCTTCGAGGCAACTTCTTGCATAAGTTGCCCGGAGAGGGAAAGTTTCTTTCACCTTTGCATGCTTTGAAACATTTGGATATTTCGGGAAACTTTCCATTTTTTCAAAACTCGCTCCGTAGAAGACGCAGGTACCGTCTCCTACTTCGAAAATCTTTTGGTAAATTGTACGCTCTGAAGGAGTGATATTCTGTAACTGAACCGCTATTGATTATTGTCTGTGGAATTGTTGGTTTCATGATGTAATTTGTGTGTTCCTTACAGCTGATATTAAGTTTAATTGATCACCATGACATGACATACTGTAACTCATGAGCAGGCCCACCTTGACACGCGTCACTTGCAATTTTTTTTGAAGCACGTGCAATATAGCGAATGATCCAGGAAACGCCTGAGCGCTTGTTTACACCTCACTGACTGCGTAATCGCATTCAGGAAATACACAAACAACTCAGAATTTTTTCTAAAGTCTGATTGTTCGACAATTTTCTGTGCTTACGGCGAGAGTGTTTGCGCGATGCAAGGCAGCCCTAACGCGAAACTACAGTAACGCGAATGTGGTTCACAGTGCGATTTTCGCTCGGTGCTGGTCACTACCTGAAACAAGTTGAAGTATTTTGGACACCACTCTGATGATTGAGCATTGGTGCATCACTTAGGTTTTGTATTTCGGCTCTAAACAAATTGATAATTAAAACTGTTGTAAAGGTGCAGTACCTTTAAAGAGTAAATAAGGAAAATAAATTTGTTGGCGATTCTTCGTCTGAACCACAGCGCGACTCTGTGTGTTGAGAACAACAGCAGATTTAATGCATATTTCGTCTGGGTTTTGGGAAAATCAACGAAGACTGTGACGTAAGTTAACTAAAACTATTTCTTGCTGCGATTTGCTCGTGGGAAATATATGGCGACTCTGCGCGGAGGAAATCAATCACTTTGTAAAAAAAGATTGTGTTAGGGATGGGAAACCCTGAATAGGAACATAAAAAAATAAAAATTAGAATACTGTTAAATTATCGTCGGTATATAGGGACTTTAACATGCGAACATCGGTTTGACCTTACATAGGCTATGCCAAACTTTCCATGTTTTCGAACTTAGAATATTCTTCGACTTTTTCAGGACTTCAGGAAAATTTCAGAAAAAAACACAAATACGGAACGAGTTGCTGCCCAATTTTTATTAGGAATTGAAGAACGTAGTACGATTTTGCTGCGCAATAATCACATATCGTGCATGTAACCTGTGACAAGTGCACCTGTGTCATGTTTCTTTCTGGACAATATAGTCGCTTGATGTACAATGATCTCGGGAGAAACCCAATAATAGACGCAGCCGCAAGGTCATTAGCATTGAACAAAAAACAATCTCGGGAAGTTCGTTGATGTAAGTTGCTCGAATCCTTGCTAGCCGTGTAAATTCACAACTGAAGCGTTGTAGGCAATCTAGGAAACAGAAACCACAATGAAAAACTTTTTACCACAACATTATGCTCCTACTGAAGGTTTCTATTTGTTGAAAAATGATGCTTTTCTTCTAACGCTCGAGGTAAAGAATAAGGTCAACATCAAATTCATTATATTGCTTCTGACATTTTTCCCTAGAAAAACTGCACTTTTGTTTGCTTAGTTCCCTGATTTTTTTATGCTGTAGAATGTAATCAAGCAAATAAATTTCAGCTTGTATCATTCAGCTTGTGTTCATTTTAGATCACACTTACAGTTTGGCGCGACTTGTTACAGGTTTTTAACTTGTTTAGTCGAACTTAGCAGGTTTGCATTTAATTCCACAACCAAAATTGAATCATTTACAATTGAGAAATTTATAACAGTACTGTACTTTATCAAAGCGTTTGCTCAAACAGTGTTAACGTAAGCGATTTGTGGGGTAAAAATTTTTTCACTGAAAAATAATTGAAGCAGCATATAGAAAAAACAAAAATGAACTTGTGTCACGGCACCTTTTATTTTGCTTTTAGTCATTTCCATTGATTCAAAAAACTTTGAAGATCCCTGAGCTGTGACCAAATGAAAACCCTAATTCCTGTCAAGATGCTCGAGTTGTTTTTCAAGGTTCAGTTCTATGGATACAATAATTAGCAACGAAATTGGATCATAAATTTACTACAGTCAACTGCAGCCTCAGCTCTGACAAAAATTTCTCAGGCGAATACAGGAAAACGTGCAAACCAGTAAATCTCAATGAAAATATGATAACTGCACCGCGCGGGTTTTGACTTATGCTTCGAGTTATAATTCTTGTTGTGAATTGCGTTTCTGTCTTTGCCAAGCTCGTTTGTTTCTCATTGTATGACAACGTTCCTGTGTAAAAAAAACACCTCACAAACTGACAAGGGTATTTTGTATCTACGATTGCTGGGCGTAACTGGACGATGTCACGCGCATTTTATTCTTCACATTGAATATTGTTTCAAATCGCCCTGAAGTTTTGCTCGCTTGAAATGTGATTCGGCTCCTGCCAATCTTTCGCTTTATGTTGCTACAACTTGAATGGCTTGAGCTAGCATTGCCTGCTGTTCATGAATTGCATCCATCTGTTTTTCTGCTATATCGAATATGTGGTTGTAATCCTTTGTGATGTCTTCCAATCGTTGATGTATTGTATTACCAAACAAATGTGATTGTGTATACCGGGCTGGTCGACTTGTGGGTGGCCTGAAGCAGGGATTCTGAAAAGCTAAAGCAGATGAGTTATCATGCAAGTCAACATTGAATCGTGAGGATTGTACCGCTAATTCCATGGGTCCCTCTGCCTGACTACAGTGTAGATTTCTCGCGATCGTTTCCGTCATTATTTGGCAGTTTCTGACCGTTCACACATGGGAACGGTCCTTCGTTACATGTCTGTCCTTCGTAAATTTGACGTATAGACGTTTATATAAGAAGAGATACGAATTATAGTCATCCATAAACCATTTCATACTTGGCTATGCTTTTCGCAACAGGCCTGTTCTGACGTACACTTCCATCGAAAATATTTTTGTAACTCGTCTGTTCATAGCTTGACCATGGCGGAAGCTTGCTTTGTTGATACCAAGCAGAGACAACTATTTCATAAATCCAAACACGATGGAGGCAAGACGGCGTTTGGTGCATAAAACGGGTCGCTTGTTGTCCTGAGATTCCGCTGAGATTGCCTGATGGCATGAATGAGGCGCCTGGGATATTGACCGCAGTTTCATTATCGGTAGAGCGATGGGTCTGAAACCAAGTGCGATGTCACAATGCGGGGTGGTTAGATGTCGAAACGCAGAGTGTTTACTACGAAACCCTTTGTCGTTCACGGGGAGTATGGGCAAGTAATCGCGTTCTGGTAAGTAACAAACATGTCAGTTTTCGGTGATATTCTTCAGCTCTAACGTTACTTCCCATCGTACCCATTGATGGTTTTCATAAAAGGAATCCAGAATGCCTTCGGAAAATGCTCGTAGCTCGTACGTAAGGATACTTTGAAAATTGTGTGCCGTTTCTTTCTTTCTTTTCATGTCATGGACATCATACAGGCTTGTTTCGGTGATTGTAAAGTTACCTCCCCCCACCACGACATTGCGTTGTTTTCATCTCGGTCCAACCATCGGGTACAAGGTTTCAATACCACGTGAAGCGACGAGTAACAGGACAACTGCACTTACGATCATAAGCATCAGTATGGGTAAGAGGAAAAATGCAGCATGAATAACAAATCGATTTGGAAGGGTAATAGCGATCTTCATCAAGGAAAGTTAGTAACGGTTAAGGACCTTTCAGGATTGAAAGGTTGACGTTTGCATTTTGAACCGGACGAAAGAGGGAGTGTGATGCATTTGACCCTGAGCATCAGCTATACACGAAACTTGTGATGGCGCAACAGAAATCGGCCACTGTGCTTTTTTGTCTACCGGCATGGAGGCCAGGCTCAAGCTGTACTGGGCCAATAGACGATGGAAATCTTCATTAGAGTGTCCATGGATCGTATCCTCCGGAAATGGAACTAGCAATTACGTCTGGCTCAGATGTACGACAAACAGCAGATGCAACACAAGGTTTACCGCAATTCTACTTGATCTCAAATGGGAATTTGCGATGATCAAACACAGATGGATTTTCAAGGACAGAGACGTCGATTATACGCTACACACATGTAAAGCGCAAGGAACAATTCAATTAATCCAATACATCTGTAGGCGCATTCGGGCACCAACTGGCTGTCACACGTAGGTTTCGAAGAAATCATCAGCGAATGCCAGTTTGAAAAAGAGGGACTGTCACAAAACTATTGCGTACTCAAACATACCAGGTTTGCAAGAAAGCGTGTAAGCCCGGATGAACGTCAAAGCAGAGGTGATGCCCACGGAAATTGGTAACGAATAACCCAGGGATGCAGTAAAGTTGTCCGCGTACATTGACATCACGCTGGTTGCCTATTACAAAACAATTTTTATCTTTTCTACAACAGATTGTTTGCAGTGGGATGGTCCAAAACATGAACTAGGCGATAGCACCTGAAAGCTGCACCCTTTGCTGTTCAAGTACCTGATTGAAAATGCAGGTCTGAGTCGTCGCAACGTACTTGATCAAGTACTCACTTTTTGTCAACCCAGGATTGTTGCCTAAAACGCGACGAGTCCGGAGCACGCAGTTGACTCGAACGTGCCCGTCAACCACTGAGAGCTATTCCTGGAGACGTGTTATATCTCATGACTTAACGGCCGTTTGTCAGTGAAATGCTTTTCGCAATCAGTAAACCGAGATCACAAATGTTCACACATTCCTGCTGTTGCTTTCAACTGGTACATTGAGTTAGATCTGTCACGCGCTCGTGCCAACAGTTCGACGTCTTCCTCCGCGTGTGCAGCCAACCAAAACATCAACTGCTTGGTTTATTTTATTGTGTTTGTAATTTTTGGCTAAAATTACTTTTTCAGTTCATTTGATTAACGGAAATTCTCCTGCTCCTTGCAGGTGTGTGGGCTCTCTGCACCCCTACTTTCCGTCGCCTGAATTTTCTCTTCGTTTTTTCATTTCTTCAATCTGCACCGAACTCAATTCAGAACCTATTTCATTTTTGTTCGTTTCATAAGTGATTTCCTCTGTACCTCGTGACTAATCTGATTGGTTTCGGTTGACGTCAAGCGCTCACGAATCTTGCAGGTGTGTTGGTTTCTTCATTTCGTGCAAGCAATTTCCGTTTATTCGTTTGGACTGTCTCCTTGTCGAATGCCTTGTGACTGGTTTCAAACCAGTTTGAAGCAGATTGTGCCAATTCACGCCATGTGATCATTTATAAACACAATGACATGTTCGCGATGCGTTTACCACTCCACAGTTTTTACATAGCATTGTCTGCAGTAAGTTTTAGTTTTGTCCTAACTTGGCGCATGTGACCCATTAGCTAGTCTAACATCGCGTGTGGATGGAGAAAGTCGATACAACAAAACTGTAGTTAATTCTTGCAGTTTTAATGATTAAACTTCTATCGCTCGCAATTGCACTGATGGTTTGAACTTCGGAAAAAACGTGCTTACATCTTGTTTTTCTTTCCAGCGTTACACCAACACTCTATCAGGTGTATTTAGATTTTTACTCCCCATTTTTCTGAAAAACAAACAAGATATTGTACACTAAAGCACTGAATGTACATTATTCGGGTTACAATGGCAACCTCAGATCATCGACTACCCTTGTTGAACGTGAACTCGCAGAATGTTTCGTCGGCCTGATTTTGTGCATAACTGGACGCTGGTGATTCGGTGGTTGATCCGGATTTAAGCTTTCCTGTTGATTCCATGTTGCAGTAAAACCTATCTGTAACATAATGCCTTTCCCCTGGAACCCACAGAGAAGGTCGGTACTTTTTCTTCACCAACTGCAGTAAAAAGTATCATGCTGCAAAACTGATCTATGACTTAAGATGTCACACTGAAATGTTGCCCAAATTTTCTGTGACTCTAATCTCTCCTCTGGATTTGTGTTTAACACCCTGGCCTTTTTTAATGCTTACAATGACTCAATTGTGCTAAAGTAAAATACTCGCGATTGAAACTACAATGAAAAGACCCGCAAAACAAGAACTAACTTGTAGTCATTAAATTTACTGAGCATAGACCGAAGGTAGGAAATGTCCGTCCCAGCAGTGTTTTTTCACTTAAATTGATCCTTTAAGTAACGGGCTATTCAACGGTTCAAAGGATGCGCCCTGGTCATTTACCGCTGACCAGTGAAACAAAAGTAAAAATGATCAAATGCAGAAATGTCGTGCAACACGTTACTACTGATGGTTTTTACTCCCATTCAGATTAAGTTCTGTCTCCCATTTGTGGTTTAATCTATCCTTCATGTAATGATATTATCACGAATTTGTTTTATGGCGCACTTGTAATTCAACATGAGGTTACAATGAGAGTGAGGACGAGAGGTGAGAAAATATGATCTTGAATAATGAAAGAAAGCAATTACTTGTAAGAAAGTTGCTGTGGGTTTCACGAAACCAGGTGACAGCGTACTGACAGATTTTTAACCAGTGGTGTAACTAGAGGTTTGAGCCAGTGGAGGCAAAGCTTAGCTGAAGGGGCCCACTGGTCACCGTGGGGGCCCACTAGATAAAACTAAGAAAAAAGGTTAAGAAATGATAGTGAATCTCTGGATGTCGTGTATGTCTATGCTTGCTAAAAAACGAAAGCACCCTGAAAAATGCAAAAAACAACCTAAACCTAAAGAATACTAAATATCAGAATGTCAACTAAAGGTGGACCAGTTTTTATATTTAGCTTGCCAGGGGGGGCGGCTCGCCCCCTTGCCCCCCTGTCAGTTACGCCACTGGCTTTAACCCTTAGTGACAAAGTTTCGCAATATTTTTTCAGGGTTCGTTGGAGTCTAAGACTCAAGAGCTCTAAAAGGGAACTTCGCTGTTGACGCGTTGGGCGTTCGGGGGACGAAATAGCAGAAATCATATATCTTTATGAGATCGGGGTTGCTGTACAGAAATTTCTCGAAGGATTCCATTCATTCCTTCGCCATTTACTGCGATTTCGACATGTAAAGCTTAAGACATTCATGCGAACGCGGGAATCGGGTGTCTGGCATGCTGTGTAAAAGATATTGAAACAATGACATTGCAGCACGTTCTTAGTTATAGATAACGAAACAATAGCCTCGAAGCGGAGATTCGCTTGCGCAAAAACAGCTCGCTGCAAATTAGTGTTTGGTGGAAACACAAACTAACTTGGCTCGCATTACCGGTGAGCAGATGCGTCGATTGCGAACCTCTGACATCATGTCAACAGTGCGAACCAGATGAAGCGGAATAATCCATGTATGGCACAATGCACAGCAGCGTTGGTTGGAACAGCGTCCGAAGTCCCATGCTGCTTGCATGGGCGTCAGAATGGGGGTGCAAGGGTACCAAGGCATCCTCTGGATTTTGAAAATTGATAATTTCCTATCTTTTATAGTAAAAAGCATTTTTCTCATAGATTCGAAATGGTAAAATCACCCAGAAAAAATGCTTTTGGCCACCACCTGGAAAAATCCACTGTTGGCCCCTTGGAAAAATCTTTCCGACGCCCATGGCTGCTTGCACGACTTATGTCAATCGACTTCCTCCCAAGTATCGGAAATGACAATGTCAGAGTCTGATTGCTTGACTGCAGTAAACTTCGGTTTTGCCAAAGCATAGTTCGCTTTGATGAAACTAGTTTCAACAGATTTGTTTTCTCTTGTTTTGCGCAATGTTGAAGTGGGCGCGGACAACGAAACCGCTCCACCAATACAGGGGTTTATATAGTGATGCATGCGAATGCTTCACTTTTCTAGCGTCTGCCTCTGATTAGCGATTGACGTAAGCGCAGAAATTTATCGAACTCCGAAGTTGCAAAACAAATTTGGTGTAGTATTTCGAACTTGCATACTCTTACGCAAACAATCATGAGTTCCGCGAATTTTCACCAGGCGGTTAATGCTATAACCTTCCAAGCATGGAGTGAAGTGGGGCAAGCCTATACATAGCAAATTCAAGGCACGTCTGCAGAAGTGAGTATACATCATGTGGCGAAAATTTTCAGAACCATACAAAGCTAATGAAAGCAAGCATACACAACAGCTATGCATGACATAATAATGTAACAAGTTTGTGATGTTTGCAAATTGCCACTATGTGGTGAATGCTGAAATGTTGAACAGCGAAGGACATGAAGCTGCCCCAATACTAGTCATCATACGTCATGTATCTCACGTCCAACGGGAAAATTCATCTCCAGAAAAAGGGGGCGGCAGATGTCAAAATAGTGTAGTAATATACTGTAAGCCAAATCCAAAGCAACCGCTCTTGCGAAGAACAATCAATGCAACACTTTTGTTCTGTGTGCAACCATGAAGACGCTAGTGCGAAAAAACAATAGAAACTGTTTTTATAACCTCTTGCATTTTAGCTCTGCACGCGAATGGTTTATTTGTAAGAAACGTTGCTAAATGAATTACACGCATTTCATCTGAAAAAGGAAAACCTGTACTGTTTTGTCAAAAAAAATTAGCAACAGTCAGTTGCGAAATATCAGAATGGAAAAAATTGTTATGGTGGAAAATTTCAAACACTGAGCCAAACTCAGTCAATTTTAAGCATTGATCACACTTTGGGTAGTATTTGACAATGTGTCGTGGAACTATTTTTTACTAAAATTATTTGAGGAAGGTGCATTGCAATCCAACAGTTCATCGAGAGGCAAGCATATCTTCATTGTGACTAGGAATACCTCATCAATGTCTGCTAACAACCAGAGTTTCACGACCATGTTTCCTTGTGCTGATATTTCGTAATTATTTGATGCGATTTTGTTTGGTAGAACAAGACATAATGATTTTTGAAAAAAATGGAAAACTCGTAAATGCAATGCTTGCATACTTTAAAGTTCGTTTCTTTTTGACTAGACTCATAAGAAGATAAAAAACGGTCCAACAGAAAGTTAGACAATTCATTTTTGTCGAATGCGATGCAGCATTTGCACATTCTGTTGTATAATCAAGTCTTTAAAAAGTTCTTGATTTTTTTCAAATGTTTCTGCTAACAAAAAAACAACATTGTGACTGGTACTGGACGACAACCCAGTTTTTTGCCTTCATTAGAGGTAGTCAATTTACCACAGCAAATTTGTGGTATAAATCTGTCAGTTGCAACAAATTTTGCTAGTCTAAATGATTTCTGTTCCGCATGCAAAACGAAGTTTTGTATAATATATGCCAACCTAATGTTATGCAAACGAACAGCTTGCTGACTGATGCAGGCTTCAGGCGTGAATAGAATTTTGTTGCCTGACATCGAAAAGGAACTTTTTTAATATGGCGCTTTTCCTGTAGCACTAAAGCAAAAATAGCCATACTATGAAAATTGTGATTAAATGGCCTTATGAGTGCACACAACCAGATTTTTTGAGGTATGGCTCTTGCGGTGGCTAAGAAATTTTGTGAGACCGCAACTTTTTCATCTAAATACTGAAGTTTTCGTAAAGCAAATTTCAAGCTTATCTTGATAGTGATCGTAAAGCGCGGTTCTTCGTCATTTTGAGAGACCGTTGGATAAATTTAGTTGAAACACCATTTCAGTCCTTTAACACACCTTAAAACCACTACATGTGCATAGCCTTAGTGTGGTAGTCAATTCGCTGAGGCGTAACAGTTGCGCGCGTTGATTGCTTGCTGTGCATTCCTTGGTTTGCGTCCTTACTTTCGTGTTCGTCACTGTCATTCTGACTTGACCGTGGCTTCTGTTCACTGCTGTTCTCTTTTGCTGAATAAAGCCTTGTTGAGGTCTTGTAGTATAGATTTACTACAGTTTATTCAGCAAAAGAGTTTTTCCATGCTTATGGAAATATGGAAAAGCATATGAGACCTCCGTTCCTGGATGCTGATGCCAACTCACCCGACGGACCTCGGAACTGGCGGCATTGGAAACGATGTTTCCAAAGTTACATTCAAAGAATCGAGGGCGTCACTGACGCAGACAAGCTTGATATATTAATCAGCTTACTTCATGCTTCAGTTTATACGTACATTCGTGACTGCGAAACCTACGACGATGCTATGAGTTATGACTTGTCTCGACAATGCCTTTCTCAAACCAGTGAATGAAGTATTCGCCAGGCATAGACTGAATATTTGCCAACAGAAAGTGGGCGAATCGCTGGAAGAATTCTTACAACGGTTGAAAACGTTGAGCGCCGAGTGTAATTTTCGAGCCGTTACCGCTGCTCAAAATCAGGAAGCTGCTATTCGAGACGCTTTCATTGCTGGCCTTAGTTCTGGATATATCCGTCAACGGCTTCTGGAGAATGCGGCCTTGGAGCTTCAAGCTGTCTTCGATAAAGCTCGATCACTCGATGATGCTCAGCGAAACGTAGAAATTTACTCTTCGCGATCGGCAATAACACCGGGAACGCTGGCGGTATGTGAGATTCCTCCGAAACAGAAATGCAAAGTGAAGTTGTGCTCTTTCTGTGGAAGGAAACGTCATGCACGGGAAGATTGCCCAGCGAAGACTTGCACCTGCTTCGTATGCGGGAAGAAAGGTCATTTTGCTAAAGTTTGTCGATCGAGACGCAAAAAGCTGTCCTGTGGTCAGCCCTTAGCAGTGTGTAAACAAAAGCAGCGAAATGTTACAACGTCGTATGAAGCCTCAGATGATGAAAACGTAAATGTTACCGTTGTGATAAACGGGGTTCAGGCAAACGGATTACTAGACACTGGGGCAAAATGCAATCATCTTAGTATGAAATTCGCTAAACAAGCGAACTTAACTAATCGAACAACCAGTGCTCATGAAATTGAATTAGCAGTTAAAGGGGCGAGTGTGAAGACGCAAGGTTCCTGTTCCACGCTGGTTGAACTATTTGATCGCAGTTATGAAAATGTCGCATTTTCGATCATGGACGGGCTGTTGTGGGATGTGATCCTTGGCCGCGAGTTTTTGAAACAACACAGGAGTGTAAACTTTAACTTCGGCGGACCTGAATATCCCTTACACTTAGGTGTTTTGGAGCCTTTGAAGGCTAAGCCGGATAGATTGTTCGAACACTTGACTCGTGAGTGTCAACCTATCGCTGCTAAGTCGCGCCATTATTCTAGAGTGGATCAAGAATTTATCCGAAATCGAGTTTGCCAGTTGCTGAGAGACGACGTAATCGAACCGAGCAGTTCTCCATGGCGTGCTCAACTCGTAATCGTAAAAAACGAAAAGCACAAGAAGCGTATGTGCAGTAGCGGACACAGGATCATTTGGTGGGGAGGGATGCGATATTGATTTGCAATGAACCCAATGCTTCACAGGACCATATTGCGTAAATCAATCACTTTCGCATACGTGCAGGTACGAGGAAACAAGTCTAAGCTTGGTTTAGAAGACGCTGGAGTGATAAAACTGGTCAAACTTTAACGCTGCACCGCTGCGGAACCAACAAGCAGTGTGGCACATAACAGAGATCTGACGTAGTCAGTGGCGGCGGCACAGGTACATAGAGGACTCGAGATAAACAGTTCACGTGACGACATAATACTTATTCTCATTGTAGCTTACGTTTGTTACAGCACAATTACCGATGGCAGCAGCAAGCATAGTGCAGTAGTGCTGTTTGTCTTGTATATGTTGCAGCAAGTGAGCGTAATCACTTGGATGCGGTTTAGATCAGTGCTCTTCAAATGGGGAACCTTACGGTTTTTAATTGTCGTTTGGAATAGTCTGCAACACCCATAGTAATTTTTGTATAATATTTGTTATTGCAGGTAATTTTGATGAAATAAGATCAAGAAGCGAGTTGATTCTGTATATTTTGGAACCGAAATCAAGAGAACGGAAAGAAACAAACAATTCGTAATGAGTGAAAGCACGAAAGTAACGAGAAAACGAAAGCGAGAAAGCACGATAATTCATGGGCGTCCGCAAAAAGTTTTCCAGGGGAGGGGCAATCTCGACATTTTGTTTATCATTTTCAAATAGAGCATGATTTTTTTCGATGAATTACAAACTTTGTGAATTATATAATAAATATACAATCTTTACAAAATACGAACAAAATACACATTTCATTCAAATAGCTTCTTGTTTGCCTGCTGTTCCATTGCTTTGGAATGTTGCAAGTGCGCGAGAATAAGATTCTGTGTATTTGCGCACCTTAGAGCAGCGTTTCTTAACCTTTTTTACCTCAGCACCCCTTTTGGCCACGCCTAAGCAGTCCAGCACCCCCTACCATTGGCTAACACCTGGTTACTATAAGGATAAAGTAAAGACAAACGTATTCCTTTTACCTTTTACCGCCACATATGTGACCTTCCCCAGCACCTCCTGAAATTGATTTCGGCACCCAAGATTAAGAAACCCTGCCTTAGAGGGAACATTGCTGACGATGCAATGCAAATGGACGTTCACAAAACGCTTTATCCTTTCTACACTACAAAGAAAATGCCCCGTGTTACGGTAAGAATCACAAAAAAACGCGTCGTTGGTAGCAATAGCCAGTTATATTAGTATCAGGTTTTTTTGAAGGAAAATGTTAGGTACCCGGTATGGATCTGTAGGGATCCGATTTCTCTGATTCTAGGGACCCGATTTTATCTGATTTTAGGGACCCGGTGGTAATTTTCTCTGATTCTAGGGACCCGATTTGAAATTCTATGGACCCGAATCTGGTCCCTAAAACGACTTAAAAAATCCCTGTTAGTATTACGACAATTTACACAGTAGGCTATCTGCAGATTTTCAACGTAGGGAATTTCTTTTCAAGTAAGCATTGCCACGATCTGTAAAGAAAGAAGCATTGGATTGCCATGGTTTTCAATGAAAACCACAAATTATGACTTTATATTTGCTTAGCAAGCATGTCCGCACCCAGTTGACAGTTGATATATTCAACTGAACTAACAACTGAACATGTTTTGAAAATTTCGGGGGGGGTTTGCCTGATTGCTCTCCCCCTGGTTGCGGGATCTGCTAGCAAGACTTGTCAGCATCACTTAGAAACAAGAGCTGGAAACGTCTGGGATCTCGTCCAAAGCGATCTATAAAACTTTGCTACACAAACCGGACAATTAAGCAGATCTACAAGTTGACACGACTACGGACAAATTACTAGAGTTAGAACACCACGCAGGTTTTGCAAATTGAGCAGATGAATTATGAAAACTCGCCACAGCAAATGTAGCTTTGCACTCAGTATTCACTCAGATGTTAGAAATAGGACTAAACCTTAACGATTAAGACGTATTCCCACAAGCCCGTTTAGCCCCCCGCGGACGCCCATGCGATTATTGACTATTTTGTATCAGGTTCCACAAACAAGGCCAGCTCATCTAATGAAACGAAGAAACGTGTTTGACTAACTGTTAGCATAAGTTAATTTTTAGCATCTTTAATGATTAGGTAATGTGCGGTACAAAAATATTTGGCGATGATTTTCAGTGAAATGAAGTGCCATGTCAACACCTCTTTAGGTCTGGTGGGGGGGGGCGATGCATCCCCCCCCTGTGCCAGCGCCTGCGTATGTGTGTCGATTATAGTCAACAAATTCACATGCCTTGATGCTTATCCGCTGCCTAACATGCAAAGCGTGATCAATAACGTGACTCAGTACAACTGGCACTCTAGTTTGGATCTCCGCTCTGCATACCACCAAGTGCCTTTGTTGCCAGAAGAGAGAAAATACACGGCGTTCGAAGCTAGTGGCCAATTGTACCAGTTTAAGAGGATTCCGTTTCGCCTGAAAAACGCTGTTCCTTGTTTTCAACGTGTCATCAATGACATCATTGCTGCTCGTGGTTGTAAAGGAACATTCGCATATCTTGACATCACGGTGTGCGGCAGAACGAAGGAAGAGCATGATGAAAATTTAAAGGTTTTTCTGAATGCTGCAAAAGAGTGCAATCTCACACTAAATGAAGGCAAATGCAAATACGCTACGGAAACGATCAGTTTGCTTGGATACCACATATCGAAAGGCGTTTTGCAACCTGATTCAGATCGTGTCAAACCGGTATTAAACATGCCTGTACCCAGGAACTCTAAAGAACTGCAGTGGCTGGTCGGGTTGTTTGCGTACTATGCGCAGTGGATCCCTGGCTATTCTGACAAAATTAGGCCCCTAGTCGCTGCAAAGGTATTTCCACTTGACGACCATGCTGTTGGAGCTATTAAAGTGTTAAAGGATGATTTATCTTCAGCAGCGCTTGGAGTAATTGATGAAAAGCTCCCATTCGTCTTGGAAACAGATGCGTCCGCAAACGCAATTTCAGCTACATTAAATCAACAAGATCGCCCTGTAGCGTTTTTCTCTAGAACGCTAAACTCGAATGAACGTCGCCATGTAAGCGTGGAGAAGGAAGCCTTGGCCACCGTAGAATCTGTTAAGAAATGGGCGCACCTTTTGACCGGTCGTCGTTTCAAAACTGTAACTGATCAGAGGTCAGTGGCTTTCATGTACAACAGCGAGAATCATGGCAAAATAAAGAATGACAAAGTACTGCGTTGGCGGATGGAGCTTAGCGAGTTCGAGTTTGACTTTGCGTATCGTTCAGGGAAATTAAACGCTGCTCCTGACGCCCTTTCTAGGGTCTTTTGTGCTGCCATGCGTGAAAATACGCTGTATAATATTCATGTGTCGCTGTGTCATCCTGGCATCACCATTCTTAACTATTGTGTTCGCGCAAAGAATTTACCGTACTCCGTCGACGACGTTCGTAAAGTAGTACAGGCAGGGCCGGCCCTAGCAGATGCGGGGCCCAATGCAAGACCTGGGCGCGGGGCCCAATGCGCGACCTAGGCGTTGGAGCCCCTCTGAGCAGTGATTTTATGACGTCATCGTGTTCAGTCAACCGTGCTACGATCGTGGTAGAGCGCAGATATGCAGTACAGCACCAACACGAGAACTGAGCACGTTTGCTAACGTTCGAGAGGAAATTTGCTAGTTCTGACGAGAGCGTTCTTTGTTAACAATGTAATTTATACAACGTTTCTACTGAATTCTCAAGTGCAAGGAGTATTTGGCAAAAATGAATAATCTACCCAAACACCATGGCGCGGTGCCCCAGAGGCGCGGGGCCCAATGCAGCTGCATCGGTTGCATCGACTTGAGGCCGACCCTGAGTACAGGATTGCAAGGTATGCGCAGAAGTAAAGCCGAACTTTTATAAACAGCCAGTTGCTCAACTGGTTAAAGCCACTCAAACTTTTGAGCGATTGAGCTTAGACCTTAAAGGCCCATTGCCGTCCTCGACCAAAAACCATTATATGTTGACTGTTGTGGATGAATTTTCACGCTTTCCTTTTGCTTTTCCTTGCCGCAGTACTGATGCTGAGACCGTGATTTCTTGTTTGAATCAATTGTTTGCGTTATTCGGAATGCCTGCCTATATACACTATGACCGAGGCTCGGCTTTCGTGTCACATGATCTCATTTCGTACTTGCACCATGGCGGCATCGGCTGCAGCAACACTTCTATCTATAATCCTAGAGGCAATGGTCAATGCGAGAATCCACTTGCAGAAGTACCTTCGCCTGAGATGCCGGATAATGTCTCCGGTGGCGTGCGAAGATCAACTCGTCAAAGAAAACCCGTTGATAGATACGGTGCTGTGCCCTATATTTAGTGATCTTCAGCTGTTTTTGTTCTCTTCCGTTCGTTCAACGCATGTTATTTGTACGGAGGCAGAATGTGGTGGTCAGTTCGCTGAAGCGTAACAGTTGCACGCGTTGATTTCTTGCTGTGCATTCCTTGGTTTGCGTCCTTACTTTCGTGTTCGTCACTGTCATTCCGACTTGACCGTGGCTTCTGTTCACTGCTGTTCTATTTTGCTGCATAAAGCCTTGTTGAGGTCTTGTAGTATAGATTTGCTACACTTAGCAAATTAAATGAAAACCTATAAATCAAACTTTGTTGGTTGAGAACGGCTTTTCCCTTGACACCAGACAAAGTTTCCTGCAAAGTATAGGAGCTAGTCCAACATCCACTGAAACGAAAATTTTGCACATTTCAAACTCAGATTTTCTACCTCTTTCGCTTCGTGCCAATAGGATGAAATTTTTATTTTTTTATTTATGAAATTAAGTGTGAGTCGCAGATACAAGGTCCGTATCACAATCAATTAAAAGAGCACTAGGATACAAAACAGATTATAAACAACCCTTCGCAGGGTGGAAGATGGTTGGTACACGTTTTCGATATTGGAGAGAAACGAACACTGAAACAAGGCAGCAATAAATATTGCATTCAATTATCGTCACACAGCAGCGTTACATAATGGGAGAAATATGGAGATTCACAACAAGCATAAGACGTTTGAAGTGAGCGGAAAAAAAGAGTTGTTGAAGGCACGCTTTGCTTAAGAAAGGCACATATATTATTTCTAATCAAGGAATAAAATGTCCTGAAGAAAGAAATAACTTGATGTGGCGAACACTAACGTTCCTGGGAATGTCATTCATGATTCGATAGGCATTGTTGTTGGCAACGTAGAAGCGTTTCACAATCCAAAGCTGCGTTTGGTACATCGATTTGTTGTGGGTGCACCAGAACCGTCACCATAGTTTTCAATAGGGGGGATTAATGTTTGTTTAGGGGGGCTTTACATTCTGAAATTTGATAAAAACTCCACCGATTTACTGTGATACATGATTGAATTTGGGCGGGCTTGAAACTTTCTTTGGCGGGCCTAAGCCCCCCTACCCCCTTGTGGCGACGGGACTGGTGAGCACCAAGCTGAGAACTGTAGTCAAGCCGTGACTTACCATGTTTCTTCTTGCTTCTCTGTTTGTTATCGTGTCTTCGAGTCCTAAAACAGTGGTTGTTAACAGGAGAGCACACCTCCATCGGGGAGCGTCAAAAAATTTCCAGAGGGCACGAGCCCTTACGCGCTCTGCAACATGGAAAGTTTGATAAATAAATTTACCAATAGCGTATTTACTCGATTGTAAGCCGCCCTAGATTATAAACCGCCCTTGATTAAGCTGCACGAAGTAGTGTTAAAAATTAAATTAAGCCACACTTGAACATAGACTATCTAAGCCTCTGAGATAGTTTCGTGTATTAGCACATTTCGCGTTTAATTGGAAACCCGGTAATGATGCTTCACCACTGCAACTGCCTTCTATTCATCATAATCCCTCCTGCGACGGATGTGCACGTGATGCTGAAGAGAATAATATGCGAAAAGAGAGTTTGGTCGAAAAAAACGTAGCCAAGAAAGACTGAGCGTCAACTATACCTTTCGATAAAGTAAAGAAATGAAAAATGTAAGCCGCCCTCGATTATAAGCAGCATGAAACGATGAAAAAAAATTTATAAGCTGCGGCTTACAATCTAATAAATACCGAACATACTGTACATTTTTTACAACTCATTTAATCTCAGGGGGATTGAAACAAACGACAATTGCTTGGTCGAGAAAAGGTTAAGAACCACTATTCTAAAATCTTTTCAGCTTTGAAAAGAATAGTAGCAGCGGGCCGGTTTTGTTCGTTCCTTGTTATGCAATGCCAGTGAAGTCGAAAACCAACCATTCAAATGTTCACTACCTATGTAAACAGTGTGACACAAACGAGGCTTTGTCATTCACGCAGTATTATGCTTGCCAGCAGGTGAAATATACGTAAAAGACAATGGAGCGCCAGAAACTTTTTGAGACAAAGTGATTTAAATTGGATTGCGTGACACGAACTCCTGAAAAAACTATTGCTGACTAGTACCAAGCGTCGTCTTCTTCGTTGTTTCAGCGAGTTGTTGCTGTCCACTGATAGGTCGCACTAGATCTCGGGGCAGATGTTGACCAGCCATTCGATTGTTTCATCGTCCAGAACCGTCAGGCCGTGCAGTCCATGAGGATGAGGTCGATGGATTAATCACTGGAAGACAACATGGTCGACGGTTTGTTCTTCTGCGCCACACTCACAGGCCGCAGAGGAGGCCATACCCCATTTGTACAAACAGGAGCGGAAACGCCCGACACCGGTGTGGAGGCGGTCAAGCCGGATCCATGCTGTTCTTGGGAGGATCATTCCTGGAGTGTGGGTACCGGTGTCGGGGATGAAAGTACGGAGTCTCGTAAAGTGTTATCAAGCGTCGTCATCAAGATAAACAGCTAAAGTGTTGATATCATTGTCACACCTGACGGGAAGCGCTATAAGGAAAATATGGTTTAAAAAGTTTGCTAGATGAATTATTTCTGTAAACTCGCTAGAACAGTAATTGTAATGCACCCGCTCAAAGAAAAGGCTCAATTACATGTCTTAGAGGTTATGTCAAGCAGGAAACATTTCGACTTCGATGTGTTATGTTTACCAAGTATATAACTTGATGGTAAATTTGTTTGCCACAGCAGTCGTTGAAAGGTTAACGACAAACATTTGTTGCGCTTTTGGAAATTGGAAGCAAACTTTGGAGTTCGAAAACAAGCCAAATTTTTACGGTCTGTTTGTGAGAAGCACTAGTTGAGGTTTCTTTGCACCAACCTGGATTATCTCGGTGTTCGGTATGTTACTACGGAAACAACTTGTGCTGCTGTGTGAGAGGAACAGTGAATAATGATTTCATCTGTTTAGCATTGTGATGGAACTTTTAAGTTGGCTTAGTCAGAACGCGTTCCAAGCATTTTCAGGTGTAACTGAAGGTGATTATGTTTTACTGAAAGCTGATGGCATAAACGGGGAAACAATTTCATATTGTCAAAGATGGAAAAACATACAAAGAAGAAATGGAATATCAGATTAAGGAATAGTTGAGATTATACAACATCTACGATTTAAAATTTATGAGCAAATCCACAGAAGAAAGATATTCATAGAGAATAAATATAGATGTTATAGAATTACATTCAAAATATTTTGTCTTTTTTATTTATCGAGGGTTCCACTTCAGCCTTGTTCCATTACAACCCTCAATTTTTATTTTTAAAACCTAAATGATACACTGAGGCACCTCTCCTGTTGGAAGCTGAACCATGCGTCGGTATCTCTGAGGTAGATTTTGTACAACTCAGGGCGCTTGGTTCAGCATCAGTGATCGTAGGAGTTAATTGTTTCAAATATTGCTAAAGTTGATCATCCTTACTTTAATGTTACTTCTACAAAATCCACTCACAGTTCCTTGAGATCCTGCTTGTAGGGTTAGTTTGAACATTTGACCAAGGTTGGTTCTACCCCAAATATTTATGCCCCAGTTTGATGAAAAACTCTGAATTTGTGTCCAGAGGATATTGAATATTTGCTGTAAATGCAGAATAATTTCAAAGGTCCCCACCAGTAGCGGAAACACTTAAGTTTGATAGAGAATGGATGAGAAATCAATTTGCGATGAACCCAAATATTCGCAACATCATCTTACGCAAATCAGTAACTTTCACACAGTAGCGGAACCAGTGTGTGGATCCAGTCAAACGTCTGTGAAACCTCGTTGAATGGGGCTCGTTTGATATGCGCTCCTTTTTAGTGTTTTTTAAAGCAGAAGCGGAGGGTGAAAGACGCTCCTAAAGTTTAAAATACAGTGAGAAATAAAGCAAGGGCTTAGCGAAGACTGAAACCCAATTCACAACAAGAATTAGAACTTCAAGGTCGAAGCAATTAGAACTTCAAGGTCGAAGCATCTTTTACGTTTTACGAAGCAACAGAAATGAAAAGCATAATATAAGATGCAATGAAACAAGTCAAATTTTATTATAATTATTATTTTTTTGAAGATTCTGGTTCAAACTGTATACTTCATCTAAATTGAACACAAACGACAAGCTGAAGTTTTATTTACTTGGTTACATTCTATAGCAGAAAAAAATCAGCGAATTCTAGGGAACAATGGATTTAACAAAATAAAAAAAATTATGTTGACATTGTTCTTTACCTCAAGTGTTAAAAGAGAAGCATTAATTATTTTTCAACAAATAGAAATACAACCATTCAATGAGAGAATAATGTCGTGATAAAAATCTTTGTGTTGTGGCTTTCTAATGCCAAGACTACATACAGTACAAGGTTTCTCAAGTGAGTTTAACGCGACTAGCAAGGGTTCGAGCAAATCACATCAACGACCTTCCAGAGACACCCATTATTTTTTGTCTAATTCTGATCGCCTTGGAACTTCGTCTAATTTTTCGGTTTATTTCAAGCTTCTTTGTGCCCAGCGATTATATTTTCCAGAAAGTAATATGACACAGACGATGAATAATTTATGCAGTATGCACTTGCAATAGATTATATACTGTACATGAGATGTGATTATTGCGCGGCAAAATCGTACTGCTTTATTAAATTCACAGAAAAAATCGGGCAAAATTTCGTTCCGTGTTTGTGTTTTTTCCAAATTTTTCTGAAGTCCTGAAAAAGTTGAAAAATTTTGAAGTCGGATATCGTCAAAATTAAGGCATAGCCCATGTAAGCGCGAAGGGAATTCGCATGTTAAAGTCCGTATTTCTGGAAAAAAATGACAGAATTCCAATTTTTGCATTTTATGTTCCTATTCAGGGTTTCCCAGGCCTAACATAATCTCTTGTTGCAAAGTGTATTGATTTCCTTCACGCTGAAGGTGGACGTGTGTTTCCCACCAGTACATTGCAGCAAGCAATCGTTTTAGAAGACTAACGTCCCAGTCTTTGTTGATTTCCCAGGTTCTATACCAAAGAAGCGTTATTTTGCTGGTGTCCTTCACACACAGAGTAGCCTTGTTCTTTCCACCAGAAAATCTCCAAACTTTTTTGCTTGTTAACCCCTGAAAGATACCTCTGCCACAGTGTCAATTATCAATTTGTATAAAAGCCGAAATACGAAAACTAATAGGGCGCATGAAGGGTCAAGCATCAGAGTGATGTCCGAATTCACCAAACCTTTTTCAGATAGTGACCAGCGTCCATCAAAAATCGCAGATTTTAAATGAACCAAATTCGCGTTACGTTTTTCTGGGGTTATGGCTGCCTTGCATTGCGCATACATTCTTAAAGCAACCACAGAAAATTCTGGAACAATCAGATTGCGGAAAGAGATTCTGAGCTGTTTGTGCATTGCCTGAATGCGATTGCGCAAGCAATCATGAGGTGTAAGCAGGCGACCATACGTTTGCGCGAGCATTCGCTATATTGCCCGTGCTTCTCACAAAAAAAGCGTGAGGGCGTGTGCAAGCTGGGCCTGTTCATGACTGGTGTCATTTCATGGCGACCGCTTGACTATTTAATATTAGCTGTGAGAAACAAGTCACAATCACATCATGAAACCAACAACTCCATAAACAACAATGATTGTTACGTCCAAGCAATTCCTCCGGTCGAGTTTCGCGCATTCCTCACGCGTTGATCATTGCAGCGCCCGCGAGCCGAAGAAAACTGTTGGTAGCAGGTCACCGTGTGGTCTTTGCCTTTGAATTGTGATGCGCGTTGTCGTGCAGTCGAATTTCTTTTGGTTTGTAGTATTCCGTTGTTTCTGATCGAATTTGTTTTCGCCAGGAATTTATTCGTAACTGCTTGGTCCTGGTACGGACATTTTTCTAAAAGCTTGTTTTCCTTGAACTTGTGACTGGTTATATACCGACTGGCCGTGCTTTATC
>Ga0210059_1002364_pt1 | contig 29503 bp, 19 predicted proteins | sample Ectturendosymbi2_FD_188042 | JGI IMG/M metagenome (GOLD analysis project Ga0210059, IMG submission 188042) | Ecteinascidia turbinata endosymbiont from Florida, USA - Sample 2 (SPAdes) (version 2) | ecosystem: Host-associated > Tunicates > Ascidians > Unclassified | place: Key West, Florida...
TAGATAGAAAATTACAGAGAAAGTTTAATTCGTAACAATCGCGTTAAGAAAATATCAAGCGAGCCAGATGCCGTCATCAAAAGAGCCACATCTGGCTCGCGAGCCATAGGTTCCCGACCCCTGCTGTACACAAACGAGGTTTTCCGTCTCCGGAACACTGTACTTATTCTTTCTGCTTTGCTTGCATTAGTTGGATAATATATCGATATACCTGAGGGGATGTCCTTACAAGCTCACTCGTGCACATTGAACGTTCGTGCTTCGCAGTAAAGGGATTGTATTTCTACGTCAGGTTGACGCATGCCTGGGCAGTATTTGTTTGGTTTCAGATTGTTTCCCATGAAGGCATTCTGAAACATTTGGCAAGACGAACTTGCGTCTAAACTTATAAGTTGAGTTGGCGAAAGTTAAGAATTTCAAAGACGAGAAAGAAATCTTAGCAATTGGAAAAACGCCGGGGCACCGAAAAAACCGCAAGGTTATCGAGTCGTTGCCCCTTGACTGGTCGATTAAGGTGCACAGAAAGCCAAATTTACATCGAATCAGATAGCCTGTGTGGGAAAGAGCTGCCAGATGATCAACACAGTATAAACGGACATGGCTTAGAGTAATTATCTTTTCTTTAAATTGTTTTTGAATGTTTCGTTCCCAGCCCAGAAAAGCCCCAAATCGGTTCGTTCTTGAGAACCGGCAAAAAACGTTTTTATGAAAGAAGTGACGAGAACCTCGAAAACGGTGTTTAATCAAACATTGCGGAAAATATCGCCTTTTGATCTACCCGCGCCTAACCGCACCTTTGCACTGATGGCATTTCGGTGAGAAATTTTAAAATTGACAACATCGATCAAACCCCTAACACGCTGTCAGGCGATGTGCGGTGATGTCGTGCACTGTTGCTCTATAAATATCTGCTATTGTTGAGAAAAGTCGTGAACAAATCAGCCTAAAACTTTTGTCAGGAATAAGTGTTGGTTGGGAAAGTGTGTGGTCCGCTCCGCTGTTGCTGACAAAAGCATATGAACCGGGTAAGTGCAGGACAGTACGTGCTGGCAATCAATTCGGGTTGACCGCTGCAGACATCGTCTAGCCAAGCTATTCAATACCTATTGTATTGTGTTAATTGCGACTTTCTGCTTCCTCTTGCCCCACAACGTCACAATTCCCTAAAATAAAAGATGCTCTGATTTGCAATTCTCGGTCGAGTCATCGGAAGCTTGCATTGGACAGGAGCTTTCGCAATAAAAACCTCCATTACTGCTATTCGAGCGGACACAGAAAACATTTGCGCGAGTGCTTCTGATAAAAACATGAAAGTTGCTGAGCAGACCAGGAGCGATATACCCACAAGTTAGTGTTACAAACACTGGCGCAGCCAGGAATTTTGTCCGAGAGGGTCTAACCGGTCAATGAATCAACGAAGATATTCTGCTTTGCGATTTCGCACGAAGGTCAGCTTTTAGCCACGCCCCGATTTCTTGTTAAATGAAACAGGATATGACGTCAAGGATATTCTCAAAGCCGTTATCAAAATGCTCTTGCACGTGCGATAGTGCCTTAGTAGTGGCTATTGTCAAGAGGATGTTGGCTAAACAGTTTTGATGAACGTTAAGAGCCACGAAAAGTGAAATGCCAAGTGACACTGATCACGAGGAAGTCATTGAATGTGACTCTTGAACAAGTCAGCTGATACGTACTTATCTGGATTCGTAAAAACAAACGACAGAATACCAATGGCCAAATTCTTTTTTCATCCAAAAGACTACAAGCATGATTACATGATGAAATTCAGTCTGTGTTTTTTCTTGGACAGCTCGTCGATAACCAGCTCAGTATCAATCGTGACATCACGGTTATTTTGTTAAATGGACCCCACTCAAGTGGGGCGGTTGGGTCTCGTCGTGCGCAGGGGTGTAACGAAGGGGGCAAGGGGGGAACAATTTTCCGGGCGCCAATTCACTATGGGGGCGCCGAATTACTGCTGGAGGCGCCGGAAAGTCCCAACAATGTCACAAGTACTTTCTTCAATACAGTAAATTTGCCTTCGAAAGACTTCAGATTTGACCATAGGGGCGCCAAACTTCGACCATTGGGGCGCCGGTTCGACCAGAGGGGCGCCGAATTTGTTTTTTGGCCCGGGCGCCATATAACCTCGTTACGCCCCTGGTCGTGCGGCATAAACAGGTAAGCAACCGTCGAAGCGTTGAAAAACAGTTAACTTGTGGCTGTTGTGACAGGTAACGTTACACATAAGCGCAACAAGGTGTTATTGTTTGCAAAAAAGGAATCACAAACGGATACCGTCTTCATGACATTGCCTGGCAATTCAGACGTCGGGACAATGGGCCACTTTAACATCCGTCTGTTGTATTCCACTTTCGGGACTGACGACGAAGAGTCAGTGTCAAAGCTGCGAATATCCAGTGCTTCTTGAAGAGCAGGGAAGCTGTCATGCGTAAGGAAAGCAGGAATCAAATGCTACAGCTTTAAATAGAGTCGTTCCGTAGGATGAAACTGCACTTGCATCTGATGACTCATGTTCTCCAAATGAGGAATGCAAGCTGTTCTTTTGTGGAGTTCCTCAAGACAAAAGGTTTCATGATTTTTTCGGTTATTTGGTGCTCAGTGCCCCTTGGATGTTTAATATTGATATCCAGTTGATCAGCTGTGGCCAGAACTAACTCTGTATAAATAGAATGGAATTCGGCTTCTGCATTCCCGCTGTCATTACACAAAACACCCAAAACCTCTTTTACCATTGACATACATTTCCTAAGTCAACATCTGAGGTTTGAGGTGCCGTAGATGATGGCAAAAACAAAGCAGTCATTTCATTCATAACTTGAATAGCAATAATAAACTCTGTGTCGCGAATTGCTCGCAACAGTGAGGCGCCTCTTGTTCCCGATTTTTATCTTCGCTCAGAAAATTTCTCTAAAGCTCTAAAAACAAGCTCCAGTAATTCTGTAAAACGTACAATAGACGCGTGACTTTCGACCCAGCGGGCTGGACAAATCTTGTTTAATTTCTTTCCTGGAATGGAGACTATAGGCGTAGCCAGGGGGGCCAAAGGGGCCATGGCCTCCCCAAAATTTTTGGAATTTACAGTCATTTTGTGCTTTGTGAGGCGGTATCCCTAACAAAATAGTGCTTTTCGCCTAAAATCAAACATTTTGGCCCCCCCCAATTTTTGTGCTGGCTACGCTACTGATGGAGACATGCTTGCAGTTCTGCTGTTCGTTTCGCTGAGCTATGAAAGAACACTGTTTCTGACCTCGACAGGTACGAATCGACGCAATAGGACAAGCTGCTTACAGAGCAAGTCTTAACACATGACTGCTGCAATGCGCATAAGATGCAATTGGTGTAACTTCTTCATCTCTGTCTGAATGTCTTTCCATTGGCCTGGTTCTTGCACTATCATGCCCCTGACCACGGACCAGACCTATATAAAAAATCCCTCAACATATTCAAAGCTGTAGCTGTGATACGTTTGGCAGTCGTGTTTGTACTAACATCACAATATTCCCAAAATTCTTTCATAATCTCTGTCTTCTTTGACATACCTCACACTCACAGTAACAGAACACTGCTCTCTCGTTTCTACATCTTTGGTAACATCCAAAACAAACTAAAGAATTTGCTGCTCTAATTTCGTCGACAGATTTTTGCACAACGGTAATGTTGCACGCATTAGTAATCTTGTTTTGTGTTTGCAAACTAAGATATGTTGTATTCGTTTTTGCTATGTCGAGATGACGTTGAAGTATGACATCACCCGAGTCAATCCTGAACCTCAACAATCATCGGAAAGTGGCGTCGTTATTATGCTGATGTCTTTCCATTCCCAGTGGCCCAGGTTCTCTGTGTCCCCATAACGCAGGCTCTGTTGCCCACAAAATATGACTATTTCTACCATTGATCGAAGCTTTCTTCGGTTTTCTTTCACCTGATGCTGAGGCAAAGAATCTAACACAGTGGTTTTCAACCTGGGGTCGTGACCGCCAGAGGGGTTGTGAATCATATTTGGAGGGGTTACGAGTAGCTATTTTATGTACACTGCTGCGTTACATTTGCTTTGTTCGAGTTTTAGGTGGAGGCAGGGGCGTAACGAGAAGGGGCAAGGGGGGCACAATCTCCCGGGACTGAATCACTATCGGGGAGCCAAATCACCGCGGGGGGCGTCGAAAGGCACCAACAGTGTCACAGGTACTTTCCTCAATACAGTACATTTGCTTCCGAAAGACTTCAGATTCGAACATGGGGGCGCCAAACTTGCTTCTTGCCCGGGCGCCATCTAACCTCGTTACGCCCCTGGGTGGAGGTCGTTGGGTTATCGTGGGTTGCAATAATGCGCGGCGTAATAAAGGTTGAAAACTACTGATCTGACAAACAGAGATTATTGTTACCCTTTTCTGTAAATCTAGCCAAAAACGCGTGTGCTTGTTCTCGCCTATCACTGCGGTAAACCTTACCTGCATGTTTTTCGAAATCCCTTCGTGTTGGCGTAGTGTTTCAGTCACATGTTTACGAAGCTCTTGAAATCTAAGATTTTCTGGATCGAACAGTGCGCACTTTTTACAATAGACACATTGCTGGCTTGCGCTGTACACAAGATAAGCCAAGTTTGCAATCAGCAGCATTGAAACGACCTATTATGCTCATACTGTTGAACACAGTGCATAATTTGTAGATTGCAGATTGGCAGCAGGGCTCCAATGATTGTTCAGTAATTCAGATCGATTTTCAGTACTGGCTACCGAGCCGCCGTATGTTCCTATATCTTTTGACAAAGTTTACAGAGAATCAATGGGTTGGGGTGTGGGGTGGTTTTGCATCGCTTTTCCGTTTCTTGACAAACTATGACTCGTACTCAGTTGCGAACTTGACGGTTTTCCCCGTTTGTTCGATATCGCCAACACCAAAATTACCCCTAACTTAGCTGAACTCAGGCGATAAAAGTCTACCCTATGTATGAAAGATTGCCCGGCAGCAAAATAACAAAATATATACCGGTGGTAACTGGTGACATCACTCGATCTCTGGTTATGTGATTGGCCGATACTAATGCAGCTATCACTGTATGTTTGTATGGAGTTCGAGCATAGGAGCAGAGTAAGAATTGGAGTGCTGAAACAACACTACAAATAATGCAAAGCGACGTATGAAAGAAATACATTGAAATCCTCTGCTTACGGCTTATAACATCTCTAGATGCAACAGGCAATGTTGCGTGTAACTAGTGACCTGCCTTAGTTTCTGTAAATGGTGTGCAAGAAAGAGACACCTCACTTTATTTAATAAGCTTAGCCTTAGATGAAGCCCACTTTATTCTACAGCTCGACTTGGCTATATTCATAACTACGTGCTTCAACAACACCTCTTTGTGCTACTCATGTGTTCTACGTGTTTTAACAGCTATACTCTTCACTTTATAGGCACATGTACACTGCAGTTGTTTATGAAAACATTGCAAAGGTAACAGAGAGCATTGCCAAAATTTTTATGAAACAAACAGGAAAATTGTACGAAAATACGAAATTGCACAACAGATACAGGGTACCAGTAGTCCAGCAATTATACACAATCGCTTTCAAGAAGCACTTATGAAAGCATTTCAATTGTTTGCAAAATTTTTACATTTCAACTGTTTTGCGAAATTTGTACAGCACGCATTGTGTTGCGAAATATTTGAAGCTCATTTGGAAATGTTTTGAAAAGGTTCCCGCGGGAGGATTCGATTTTACAAAAATTGTCAAGCAACTCATAAAATTGTAAATGCAAGCAGGAAAAAGAATCGGCCATTAGAAGTGGATACGCAATAGGCTACAAAACGTTATCAACCTGACGAAAAGCGTGTTAAACAGTGAAAAGTCTTGTTTTACAACAAAAACAATTGAGCAACTCGAAAGCCACAGTGCTTAGATAAAAGAAACAGACAATCACACTCTGGATGACTGAAATCATCAAGGACACCACACAACGTTGCTGCTGTCAGAAACTCTGTTGTCCACAGCCCGAGGACGACTAGGAGCGGTCTGTGACAATCAACACCGAGCGATATGTCCAGGTGCTTGCAAGTTCTGGACAGCACTTGGTCGACGGAGAGGGGTCGTCAGGGTCCTCCAGTGGTTCCAGCAGGATGGTGCCATCCCCCACACCTCAAACGAATCATTGGCATGGCTACAGCAGCGTTTCCCTGACCGACTGATCAGCCGCAGGTGTGACTCGTAGTGGTCGCCGCATTCACCGGACTTGAACCCCCCAGATTTTTATATGTGGGGATACCTTAAGGACAGGATGCATGGCAACAACCCCCAGACTATCCCTGGCCTGAAGGCAGCAATCACAGCAGCAATAAGAGCGATCTCAAGGGAGGAATGCGGGAGGGTCATCGAGAACTTTGCCCGCCGGATCCAAATGTGCCTGCAGCGCCGGGGCGCTCATCTGGAGCACATTTTTTGAGCGCCAGTGAAACAAAGAGTTTTTGTAGCACAGACTTGAAACTTTGGAGATGTCTGCTACACAGGCTTGACCTAATGTAGCTGAAGTTTTGTGTCAATGTAAATAAAATTGTGGAAGTTATTCGATTTTTGGTGATGACCGTTTTTCTTGTGTCACCCTGTAGTAGCGATATGCAACAAAATACATCCATATAGTAGCCATATACAGCAGTGTACATCTTAATCACAATTCACGCCTAATGCATATCAAACCAGGAAATTAGTGAATTTTTTACCCATAATAACGCCATGCATCATGTTATTCGTGGAACACCATGGAATTAGAAACCAACGGTTGCATGCCCTTCCTTGATGTGCTTGTTGAACGTTGCGAATTTGGTATTTTTATTCGAACAAAGCGCAAACACACGCATACCGGTCTGCATAGCAGCTGGTCTATTCTCGTTTCGCGGCATTATGAAAGAAACCTTGTAATTTTGCATTTGAAACTAGTATACACAATAGCCAGTTCTTACAGGATTATGCACGAAGATTTCCACCCTGTTAAAGCTATACACTTGCGTGCAATGGCTTCCCGACAAATTTGCTGGATGATTGTGTGCGCAATTGTTTTACACAGGCTAACAGCAATAACCTTGTTTCATGAAGGCTACAGCCTACAGAAGACATACAAATAATAGTAAAATTAGTACATAGACAGATTTTATTAAATCTGTTTTTTTTTGCATGCCTTTTTCTTGGCAAAACTACGAATTACAGTGTCAAAGTCTGTATGCTTTTCAATGTCAGACTCAACACTGAGCCTAGCCAGGTTGTTCAGGCGATCCTGACCCATGGTGGACCTGAGATAATTTTTGATGACTTTTAAGCTTGTTGAAGCTCCTATTTGCTGGTGCTACTATTGTGGCTGGTGCTGTAAGGAACATCATCGAGCTGATAGTGAGGTTGGGAAATATACTTTCTAATTTGTAGCCTAACTCTGCCCTAGCATTTAACAGTACCAATACACCCAATTGTTTTTACCACAATTGGCGTTGTGAACCATTGTTATGTGATTAATTTCGTGCACAAGGTCTTCACTGCTGATGTCTTTAGAATACTTCTCAGCTAGTTTAGCTGCTTTGCATTTCAATTCCTCCACTGAAATTGTTTGGCAATTACAAAGAAAGCAGAAGGTGGCAGAAATCTTTTTGGCTGCACTGAAACGAATTGAAAGCCTTGCCCTGAAAGCATGCAGTGTTTCCTCTAAGAAAATTTTACACTGAACAAATGTTTCTTTCAGTGTGCATGCAGTTGACCAACCATGCAGATCACAATCAGAGAAGCGTTTCAAGCTGAGAATGGGCTATGAGATATATATACGATGTTAAATTAGGAATGTTGCCATGGGTGCGCGAGAATGAGATTTCACTTCGCAAATGGTCTGGTGGTGCTGCTCATTAGCGCAGTTGCGCACCTTAGAGGGAATATTGACTGTAAGCCCGTGAACCTACTCCACAAAAGCTATAACTACCCCACAAAAGATTCCCTTTTGGGTTTTTTAACTACCTCATTGAAATGGGCAGGACCTAGATGCTCATCCTTCCTGATCCTAACAAACCTGCTGTGCTTCCCTTGAACAAAAAATTACTTTCATCTAAAAATAGTACTTTTCCGGTCTTCTACAGACCAATATTTATGATTTTTACATATTCTAATCTACCTATCTTAATTTCATGAGTGAGAAGCTGGTTTTTAGCGGTTTCTTAGCCTTCCTGCTAGCCTCCTGTAGACGGCGTCGCACTGTATTTCAGCTTATGTCAACTCCAGCAAGCATCAAATCCTTCTGTAAATCAAAATCCGTCTCCCTTGCATACCGTTTGCAACTGGCAAAGGCTATTTGGGTATAGTTTCAGTTTTCCGAAAGCGTAACAATGCGACTCTTCTTCCTAGGTGTGATATCTGCCAAAAATTCACAGAAATTCCAACATGCACGACTCTCAGCTGCACACAACGGAACGTGCTTGCTTCATTCGATAACAGGGTTGCCAGATATTTTCCGTAGCTTATTATGGCCAAAATCTTAATACAAATAGCCAAAATGGTTTTTTGAAAAAGTTATGGCCAAAAATACGAAATATTTTAACTATGAAAATTTATATACCCAGAGGCAAAGAGGGCTCAAAATGTTTTGGGGGCGCGATGCTTTTAGCCGAAAAAATCTGGTTTTGCCAAAGAATTAAGAGTTAACCTTAAAACAACAATTTTAGCCATAAATTTATAATTTCATGTTAAAACCTGTCTTTGTTTATCTTAATAAAATTTACAACCATGTATTGTAGATAAATGCTTTCAAATCTGACCCATTTGTGTTAAAAGGTATGAAATTGAAACGTGAGGAGTTGATGTCTATGACGTCTCTGCCGTTCTTAACGACATATGCAAAATTTGTGCCTCGTACATTTATCGAAAGCCACTGCTGTGTTCTGTTGCACACGCTCACGAAGTAAAGCTGGCACAAGCACATCGCCGAAACTTTCAAGCATAGGCGTATAGGAGTGCTGTGTCAAAGGGGAGGGGTCAGAAACCGAATGCCCTCAAATTTGTCCCTGTCTCAAAATTCCCCCGCCTGTGACTCAGGTTTTTCATGAAGAATTCCTACGTGTCGATTGAAGTTTGATGGCAATTTTTCAAAAAGTCATGGAATTTTGCGAAATTTGACCGTTTCATTGAAATGTGTCTCTACTTTATATGTCTTCACTTTTTCTCCCAACAAGAGTTTTTGGTCTGAAATTCAAAAACCATCATTTATCAGATTTTAACAAATTTTGCAGACCTCTAGACACCTAGCCCCTCCGCAAATCCCCTGTCTCGTAGGATACATGTTTTCGAGCAATAACAGTGCCTGTCAGCTGCTGGTTCCGGTGCCTTAAATACAGTGCGATCATCTTGCTGCAACATAGTTGAACCACAAAAGGTCGCATGCAGTCACAATCACACATGAACGTTTAGCTAAGCTACAGTAGTAAGACTTGCGTACATTTAGACCAGGGCTTCTCAAACTCTGAGTCGCGACCCAAATGAGTCGCAAAGTGTAATTTTTGGGGTCGCGAAACAAATTGGCTTGACAAATCAGATATAAATGTTTTTGTAAACTTTACAAGAAAATTAAAATTATAGGCCTGCGGACGCGGTGAATCTACTTCTACTGCATTTTTAGATGCAATTCCGCACTTCTTGCCGTCAGTTGTTTACTAGGACGTTTGCCCGAGCTATCAAATGATAATACCCAACCAAACACAAGTTATGCGTTGTCACGTCATGATTGTTTCAACGTACTGACCAATGTTGACCTTACTGCATTCATTCCGACACGACGGCATGCCTGTATCTAGAACTCTGGGTCTAGGCTAAGGGCTAGGCTAACTGCTATGAGAGCACACTGAGTAATTTTTAACTAAAGTAAAGCTTCCAACACAGTTTCAGAAAATTGGAGTTTGATTCAGGAAACGTTGGATACGAAAACTATACACAAATGAAATGTCAGGAGGTCACACACCGGCCATTGTAAGCACTGGATGAATTTGCGAAGTTATTAGCCGACAAAAGTTTGCAACTAGACTTTTCAAAATAGAGTTTACGTGAATTTTTGATAACAAGAAATGAATAGCCAGTTATTTCTGATCCAGCTATTCAAATACTCCTAGCCGTTTGCTAGGCCCGTAACTAGGGGGCTCAGGGGGGTTCGCCCCTGCAATTTTCTTGCCCTCATAGAAAAATGTGTTGGACATAGTTTAAAACGATTGGACATAGTTTAAAATATACCCTCTCAGAAAATTCTTCCTCCCCCCAGGTGCCCCAAGCTGGTTACGGGCCTGCCGTTTACACAACATGTTTGTGTGATGCGGAATTCTCAAAATTGAATCATCAAGTCCAAAAACCGATGCTTTTTTAAATATGTTGAGAATGACTTTCTTCCTGCGTTGGCTAATTGTATCAATCTACAAATGGACGATCTCTGTAAAAATCATCAAGTGCATCTATCCCAACAGTTGTGCTTCATAACGTCTACAGTATAAACTGAACTGTTTTTTTGTAACTTTTTCGCCTTATTGTTTCCGCTTGTTTTATTACTGTTTAGTTACTTTCGTGGATTGTGTGCGTTTGTATGATTTCGCCATGGACAAAAATGCCTCTTTAGATTTGTAACGGGACGTTTACACGTATCATTAACATCTACGCTATCCCTGGAGGGATCGCATAGAATAACATCTTTTACATAGGACCGCAGATCAAATAAGTTTGAGAAGCCCTGATTTAGACGACCGGTGCTAGCAAACGTCTATGTGTGAAGCACGAGGTGGAACACGAAAACCAACTGAGTGATCACGACATATCTCCTACAATTCAATCAGTTTTCTGATCAAAACCAGAAACCATAGTTTTTACCAGTTCTTGTCGCTCTTCGGTTCAGCGTAGATTTGCTAAGTTTTGTAAGTTTGGGAAAAACACTCCGCAGTAATCTTTACACGGAAAAAAGCTCACATCATTCCAACCACTTGTATTATTTCTTTCCTTTTATTCACAGTACATGCTAATCATGATAAAGTAGTGGGGCTTAGTATAGAGCATATATGAGAATTTCCTCTACTAGAGGTAAAAACTGATATGCAGGAATCACAAGTGTTTGTCCGTTCAAAACTTTCTGTCAGCGAAGATATCTTGCTCGTGGCCGTAACGACGTTCCCCGAAACTATCAGGTAAAATATCTTCAAAAATAATTGCATGTCAGTGCTTATGTAGGTCTTCGCACTGCTTTTCACGGTCGTTCGAGAAAATACATTTGCAGTTGAAAGTTGACTGACCAAACAAAGGCTTGAGAAAGTTTGAAAAAGAAAAACTGACTTTTGTACATCAACAACATTTTCAACTGGCCATGAGGAAATAACGCACGAGTCAGGTCAATCGTAATTGCAAAACATTTGTGAGAACTGTCTGCAATAGTTTTTCAAAGCTTGAAAACCACATATCATTGTTTTTAAAAACAAATACAACTTTAACTTTTCCGAATGTCATCAGAAACAACGGGTAGTTGTTACATAAAAAACAAGGTTATTGATTAGTCGATGAACATTAATGACAACGATCTGATAGTTAATCGAATCATAAAAATAAGACGAAAAAAGAATTTTGTCTCTAAAGTTTCCTCTTTGCAAAAAGCACCGTCCAACCAGGGCATGCGATTCTCCCAAAATTGCACCAGCAGGCAGGCAGGCAGCCCGTCACAGTTCAGTGCTTGTGTCGATTCTTTCGAACTCTTTATCGTTCACCAACACTTTCTTTTCAATCCTCCTCCCTTCCAGCAGCATGACCAGGTAGGTAGCAGCATTGAGCAGCGAGCATCCCAATATCAGGTACATGACACTGAACGGGTCTGCGTCGAATATTACGCCACCTACTGGCAGGAGCACCATCGTGCCCAAAGCTTGACCGGCTGAGAAGATGAAGATGTAGTTGCCGGACATGTTCGTGTACTGTGACGTCCACGACACGCCGGCTGGATAAACAGTGCCTTGAAAGAAGCTGTAAAAGAATGTTATGGCCCAAGCAACTTCAGCCGTTTGCTCGCCTAGCACGCACATTATGATCATCGAGACGTTGATTCCAACAAAGTCGATATAGAGCACAGTTTTCGGAGTGAGGTATCGCAGAACGACCACTCCGACCAGTCTGCCTGCTCCGAACCCCAACCAGAATAAGGCATTGACGGTTGTGCCGCTTTCAATCTGTTTTGTAGAAGAAAAACAAGCACTTGCACTTCAATTAATTTGTGGCATTTGGATTAAACGGTTCTTTTCTGCATTTATGCCAGTGGTTCCAAACAAGGAGGCCGGAGCAGCGGTAGGCAGGAGGGGTAAAAAAGAGTTGACTTGGGGGCAATGGACACTTGTAAAAAACAAAAAAATCGTTGCCAATTATGCTTGTTTCTGTTGAGCAAAAATGTTTGCCTCAAAAATAATAAGAAAAATGATGCAATAACTTTGTTTCAAGTCGATCCTTATAAACCATGAAATGACCAATGATACTGTTATGAAAAAGCACCTCTGCCCCCGTTGACCCTCTTATAATAGGACAGGGGGGCAATGCCCCCGTCATTTCCCCGCTCTCCGGCGTCTCTGGTTCCAAACTTGTGCTACCCGCATACAGTGTGTTCTCGCACCACATGGATTCAGAAAAACTCCAGAGTTCATAATGCATAATAAAATGCAATTATGTGTCATGAATACCTTTAAAGAGGGACCGTCCACGGGTTGAAGACTTTAGAAATGAAATTAAAGAATTAAACAATAGCAAAACAAAATTTTGATGAGATAAATGAATTTCTTGTTTCCCCACCAGATGGTCGATGCACGGAATACCTTTGATCACAGAGCATTGAAATTTATTCACACGCGCGTGCAGGTTCCAACTCTCATAGTCGAGAACAGTGGTGGGATTCAGCCGGTTCGCACTGGTAATAGTGCGAACTGGCTCAAGTCACAGAATTTTATGAGTTGGGCAAACCGGCTAATTGTAACGAACAGTTTATGGGCATTTATAAGTGGAGTACAGCGCACAACTTTTAACGCGTAACATGAGTTCTATTAAGCATTGCCTCTGATAACCGCGATATCAGACTGGTTCCCTGCCACAGAAGAAAATACGGTTGTGATTATGTACAGGGGAAACACAACAGTCACATATCTATAGTAGATTGAAGGTGTTAAATTTTACCGACATGTTTATATACCGTATTTATTCGTGTAGATTGAAGGTGTTAAATTTTACCGACTCGTTTATATACCGTATTTATTCGAGTATAACGCGCAAAATTTTGTACGGAATTTTGATCAAAAATTAAGGGTGCGCGTTATACAGGAGTTTTTTCATCAGCACGCTTTATTTTTATTTCTTTTTTTCTCTTTCATAATCTTTCTGCAGCCTTTACTCATTCTTTTCGCTGCAACGCGCATTCTTTGTTTCTTTCTTCTTTCTCTTTAAAAGTGCTTTGGTAATTCTTAGTCTCTGTGCACGTGTAGGCTTTACTCATTTTTGCTTTACTCAGGCTTTACTCACCAGTGTACCGTATGTTATCAATAAATGTTTTGTTACAGCCACATGTCTTCAACAGCAGTTTTTACTTTCTATCTTTAGTCAGAGCTAAGAAAAAAGGAAAAAAAATTATACCAATTTTCATTCAAAAATTAAGGGTGCGCGTTATATACGAGTGCGTGTTATATTCGAATAAATACGGTATTCCTCATGTATTTCATATTTCGAGTCATACTGATCTGGATAATAGAGAATATATAACATTAATCATGTTATGCTTGCTTGCCTTAACTAGACCTACCATACGTCCCGGTTTGACCGGTACTGTCCAGGTTTAAACGTCTGTCCCGGTGTCCCGTCCCGGTTAGCAAAATGTCCCGGAATTTCATTTCGGTTAAATTTTCAAAATTAACTCCAGCCTGATGATGCATTGTTATGAAATAATTCCGCTCAATGGCCGTTTGCGAAATTGGGGGCTTATTGTTGCGTCGTTTTCCCATTGTCTTCAATGGAACTACAGCAACTGCTGCAGTTATAAGCCATTTTGTATGCTTTGAGAAGGCAGGATAACTTTCAGTTAGTTAGCAAGCTAGAACTTGACTTAATGCAGAGTAATATGGCAGGCTACCACTGCCGTATGGATTCCTTTCACAGATAAGCGCTAATTTCCTTTCACAGATAACCGCTCATCAGGTTATTTCATTCATGGTTTTGAATTTGTCCCGGTTTAAGCCTAAGAATTTATGGTAAATCTAGCCTTAACTGTCTTTTTATCATTATTATTATTATATCCACTTTAAATTTTAAACTTATTTCCAAGAAATGCAGCATTATATCCTTGCTCACAAAAAAGTTGCTTTCGCACGGCATTGCTTGTTAGGAATAATAAAGCAAGTACGTTACTAAACTATACGTATTCATTTATTAATGTAGTGAAATATTTAGATTTTCCAGAATATAACATTTTGCAAGATAAAGACGCTATAGCTCAAAAAATTATGTCAGGTGCCAGATTGAAAATATAGCATTTTTTTCTTTTTCAATAAGTACATTATATATCTTACAACTCTTTTGCTAATTTGCCGAACGGATACTACCTGCTGGTCCAGTGTTGCCAAAGAGCGCAAAATCGGTAAATATGCGGAGAAGATAAGAATGAGATTCTTGAGTGCCAAGGTGAAAAACTCTATCTGCAAATGTGCGAAGTAAGGTCCATATGTGTAGGAGCAGGAAAATTTTGGGGGGTGCGAAGGACTTTTGCACGTATTTCCCTTTTGCACGAAAGTTGCATGAGACAACTTGGACGGACATGGAATCTTTTGGACTTTAACTGGTTTTGCAAGACGTTCTGCAGGTGGGTATCGAACATGAAGGAACGTTTCACGAGTTAGCCTACGCGCTCATGAATAATCTTCTCTACATAGCATTTTGAAACAGCAAAAATCATGTTGAATGATATATTTGCGTTCTAATGTTGCTCATGACTTGAAGTTCTAACCGATTAAAGACACTCAAACTCCTGTTATTAAACTTTTTCTGATTTTATGGGATGGTCATGAACTCAATGCCACGGCCAGAATAGTCATTGGTGTAAAGTGTAAACCATCTCTTATCTTCCACGACTTATGGTCACATTTTTGATTATTTAAATAAGTGTATAGTGATGCGTACTTTTGAGTTGCGGCAAAAACTTATCGAAACGTTGAAGTAACAGTCAAACTGCTGCAATCAACAATTAAAACAGTCACGCTGCAGAAAACTTACAGAAAAATTTAAGTCGGAACAAATTGATACAGAGTAGATGTAGCTGTTGTAGGCTGTTTCCCCTGCCACGCAGAAAAAATAATAGATGCAGACAAGTATGAACAAGCCGGCGACACGCTTCACCGAATCTTCACCACGTGACTCCTCTGCTCCTGTTTTCCCCGAACGAACGTTTCTTTCTGTTTTCGCTAGAGCGAGTAAAAAGAAAATGATGCCAACCACAAACAGATAGACTCCGCATATCAAGTAAGCCCAAACAACTGAATTGACGTCGCCATTCACGCCAGCCCTTGTGGTTTTCGCAATTTCCGTAAACATCTGTGCAAAAAACAAAAAAACTTGTTTTAACCATATGTTTTCATTTTTAAGCACCAACTCACAACCACATTTCGAAACTACATTTTTATTAAACCTTGAAAGGGCACCTACAAACAGTAGCGATCACAGAAAGTATTGGTGGGGGAACTGCAAAATCTTAACAATTTTTTTACCCAACACCAAAGCGTTTCTCAATTGATTCCTTGCTGTATTTTCCTAAAATTCGCCCCGCTCCTTTAGCAGAAATATGCCATCAATTAACCTATAGGGAAGTATTCTGCACAACACATCTTGGAGTGTATGGACGTCTTTTTCTGCTAAAAAGATGAAGGACACTGATTAAATTTTCCGAATTTCTTATGGGGAAGGGACGCAAAGCAAGATCGCAGCCAAGTCACATCTGCAATTCTTTTTCGTATACAGAGACGATGAGCTTCTGTTTTTGATCAACAAACTGTTTTGGACATTATTTTTCGCATTTTATGTTCAAACTTTTCTTACATTTGTTGTGTTGGCAGACGTTCCATCTTGTTGCCCACTGGCAGGGCAAACGTCGTCTTCGCTCTGATCAAGAAAGGGTTTTGCTGCAAAGGAAAGATGAAACTCTGGAACATACGTATCAGCTTTAATTGAAAGATGTCCTTTCGCAGCAACGAATCAACCATAGTATAAAAGTTAGGCAAGTTACATGCATCGCTCTATGAGTAGGCGTCCTCTGTGTAAAGTACATGAAACGTGTGAATTCCTCAAAATTCACGAAAGTGATAAAGCACAATGTATCTGCATGATGAAAGGAGTTAAAACCCAATTGCCTACTTCAAGTTATGCAAGTGGAGATGCAGCACACGTGGTAGGAAACAACTATAAAATGCATATCGTTGTCGATCGAGCAAGCAAAACAATAGTGAAGTGAAAGACAAGTAAAAGGTTACCACAACGTTCAGCACTATATTGAAGCAGTTGCCAGGTGAGTCTATACGTAGTTGTTCAGGTTTGGTGGCGAGCTATCGCATTAATAAGAAAAACTGAAACATCAGTTTCTACACCTGGCTGCGCGCAAGCCAAGAATTGTGGTAAAGACTCGCTGGTTACCAAAGTCAATGATATCCGCACTCTTGTAATTGGTTTAGCTTCGTGTGATGCTGAAGATTTGCGTCAAGGATTTTAATTGGCTCCGAGTAGTTTCGATATTGTATAAAAACATACAAAACACTCAACGTTCTGACGTGGTGCCAAGTCTGAGGTTTTGAAACAGGCCGAACATATACTTGACGAGACTAAAAAACAGAACATATACTTGACGAGATATTAAACAAGTGATGAACCACGAAGAACGTCAAAGGATAAATGTATGAATTAGTCAAATACCGATGGTTTTAAACTTTTGCGCAGCCACCGATTCCGGCAGTAAACGGTACAGTATCTTTGTAGAATAAAAACCTGCTCCCTGCGCAATTCCAACCGTTCGATGTTGACCACAAAATAAAAACATTTTAACGGTCGATCAGTGACGTAGCCAGCCCAACAATTTTGGGGGGGCCAAAATGTTTGATTTCAGGCGAATAACACTACTTTGTTTGGAAAAACGCCTCTCAAAGCACAAAATGGTTATACTTTTTAAAAATTTTGGGGGGGGCATGGCCCCTTTGGCCCCCCCTGGCTACGCCTATGCGGTCGATTGTTATCAGTGCAGCAAATATAAAGTATTATTCAGCAATAAAAACGCATTTATCGTGCTCTTTCTTTATGACATTGTTTGTAGTCATGGGCCTTGACATTGAACTGACAGAGCGCAGAAAAATCATGAACCACTCCAGTTTTCTTCGCAAAATTGACCTGAAACATCGCACTTTTGCAAGAAGCTTTAATTAAACAGCTTTCTCGTGCAATGCGACTGCTGCGAGGTTTCAATCAACAAAACAATCCAGGTGACCTTTCAACACCTTTAGCAGTTGTACATCGTGTCACTGAATATAGCAAACATTATTTACTGTCGTAAAATATTATTAATTGAAAGATAAGATGCGGAGTTCTGTTTCATGGTTTCACCACAAAAGCGATGTTATCGGTTTGCACACTTGTTCATACCAATGATTGGGGCCAGAAAAGCCCCCAGGGCAATCGCGAAGTGATAGCCAGAAATAAAACCACGAGATTCCTTTTCACCCCAAATCTGTAGGATGAGAGCTTGCATGCCTGCAAAAGGAAATGTAAAATAGCGAATTTCCTGAAATCTGAAATCTGAAATCTTCCGCAATCTAGTGAAAGGTGCTGAAACTTTGATATTAGAACAAGAGGTAGACAGCGATGCTTTGTACCTAACTTTATACGTCTTTTTGTAATGATAAGACGTTGCGAAAAAATTGACAGTTGCTGTCCTATTACTTCACAAAAACACATTAGAATAAGGTAGAACTGCAGGTTGCGAAGGCCGCCGAAAGTTGACGAAGACCGACAAAAGGTTGCGAAGACAGTCGAAGTCGCTTTTGTTGCTACTGAGCTTGTTCAAATATTTAGAGAGATTTATTGCTCATTCAGTGCGTTTTAGAGTCCTGCGTGGTTTACAATTTTTTCTGCTTCCGCCTCGCGCCCGCGTAATTTAAACCAGCCCCGCATCTGCAGACGTCCAACCGGCCTCTGCCCCAAGCACCCCGCGCACCCTGCCCCGCGCACCTTGAGAACCCACACCCGGTGCAACCCCGAACTTTTTTCGTCCAAAACTGTACTGTGTGTCTGAAAGTGAAATCCACTAAAAATTCATCCAATTCGTTTCATCGCTGGTGGCAATTTACATAGCGGTTCATTTCAAAGCCAACAAAAGCCCTTGAAAAAAAACACTGTAAACTAAAAATGTGAAACCTTTGGTCAACCTTAAACACTTCTTGCTTAGCTTTAAGTGTACTGTTCAAAAAGAGTATGTCGTTCACTGACGAACGCATTAAATTTGCTCTTCCGCTATTCGCGATATGCCCAGCCATACTAAACACTTTTTCACTTACAGCACTAGTTTCCATCGCGCGGGACGCGTTCCTTGCAAGATCACTGAGAACTGGAAAGACAATCTGTGGTCTCGCCACCACTGGAGAAATTTCCAACACTCTTGTACCACAAGCTCTCTATACTAGCATTGAATTTCTTTCTTATGTCAATTTCACATGCATTGGATCAACATTCAGTTAACCGCACAGAGAATTTCTTAACCCGCGCCCGCCCCGCACCAAGTTCAACCCGCTCCGCGCACACATGCACATCTCTCTCTGTGGGCTCCCGTACACGCCACGAAAATGTGGGTTCCCGTAACCCGCGCGGGTTAACTCACCCCTAGCAGGACTCTCGTGCATTTTCGGTTTCCGAAACTTGTGAAACTATTCATGTTTTGTTCTGAAAGTGTTCGTGGCACGCCTGATTTCATGTTTTGTGGAGATAACGTTACCTTCGGCGGTGCGAAAATAACATCAGCACATGTTTGAAACCAATATCACGTTCAGCGAGCGAAGGTTTAGTCCAATTGCGAGTCTTTCTACAAACTTCCAAGTTCATAAAAATGTGGTACAAAAAGGAATGCAAAAAAGGAAAATTCACGAAAGAACGCATGGAATTTAATTATAATCACAAATGTTTTGTTATTGCAACATTTGTCTTTTAGGACATCATTTTTAGAAGCGCACAAAAACATGTAGAAAGCGTTACAGACAGACATTGTTACAGCGAAACGTTTTCATAGTGCAATACGTGACTTGTTCACGCAGCCCGTACGTATTATCCAAAAGCACAATACGCAACACTGACTATAATTTCCAAATAATTTGTCAAGCTCCAAACCATCCAGCTTAACACGAACATATGTTCAACAGAATGAATAGACTGAATAAGAATAACAGCTACAAATTATCCCTTATATACTTTTGGCAAAATGCATCACTCACCAGCATCGAGGTAACCAAAGACAATGCCACCAATGAGAACGACTATCACTAGTAACCATAGCTCAGTAATCCATGGAGTGGCCGTCACCACTGCACCCAAAAGCAGAGACGCGATACCTGCGCAAAACTCAATTAACAAGCTGTAACCAAAGAAAGGTTTATCTTTGAAACACAAGATCCTGGATTAAATGAAAACCAAACAAACAACAATTTTGTTTGAATAACAAAGGGATAAGTCGCTGAATGAGGGGTTTTCAACTTTGAACACCCACGGGGATGGTGAAAATAACATCAGACTAGGGCATAACACAATCCCTGATCAAACCAGGAATCATAACTGAGGAAGTAGAATATACTTCAACCAGTAACTGTGGCGAGTAGTTTTGGTCGAGTACATGACAATAGATTTTACTAACGGCATGAACAAACTTACCCATGGGACACTTTTTTCTATCTTATTCCATGGTCTGTGGTGGTGGAACCTTTTTCAATGTGAGGGGAACATGCACACGACAAAAAGTATGGAAAACCGTTTCTATTAACCGATTTACTTAAGCTTATTTAAGCAAAATCCGAAATGTACAAGTGGCAAGCAAGGAACCCCAGAAAAACCGGGAGGCCTAGGCCCATTCGGCCCCCCGGTCACGCTGCCCCTGCTCATGGTAAATTGTGAGTGTCCCATCCAATGGTTTTCCCAGGAAACTAATACGTACCACGAAGTACGTTACATCATGTGCATGTCTAATGTCTAATCCAGCCAGTGCTTCTCAACATTCCATGGTTCATGACTCCTTTTCAGAGACACTCAACACCCATGCCCCCCTGCTCCACCAACAAAAAAACTACAATTTTCTTAACGTATTTAAGCAGAGATCTGCTCGTGCCCCCCAAAAAATGCCATGTGGTTCCCTTAGAAGGCCACAAAACCCTGGTTGAGAAACCTTTTCTACAGAACCGTGGCTCAAACACCAAAAACCCCAGCTACGTGAGGCAGCAGCTGTAAAGGAGAAAATGAAAATTGGGCCACCATCTGCGTTCTCGCCTGAAAAGAGCTCTACAACTTTATTTCCGGTGGCCTCGCATCACTACGTCATCGCGCTGAGCCTCTACGTCAGGGGTTCCCAACCTGGGGTACATGTACCCCCAGGGGTACATTTGCCTATCCGAAGGGGTACATTTAAGGTTAGCAATAGACGAGAAAATGTATTTGCATATTATTTATTTCCAAATATTTATACATATATCAGTGATTATTATTTTCAAAAATCATAATACGCTCATTGTTAAATACATTTATGAAAAATCATTATAAAATATTTTGTCATAAGAAGTTTTAGGGGTACATGTTCGTCTGTCGAAATGGTGAAGGGTACATATTTATCTGTTGAAATGCTGAAGGGGTGCATGGTTAGAGAAAGGTTGGGAACCTCTGCTCTACGTCTAATAATTACTGTGCTGTAAGCATATAATATTCGCATTTAAATGTAGAAAATTCCTGCTGCATGACGTTCAAATTAATTATAAATGGGACAAATAGCAATTGGGAACGGTAAACGTGACAAATTCCATGTCTGTTGTTCCATGGAAAAAGCATGTGTTTACATCTGACAGCAAAATATTTGTTAAATTCTTTTAAGAATCAAAGATACTGTGATAGCTTCGCAAAGTTTTCATTGCGGAAGATTATTCTATAAAGTGGTGCGAAATAACCTGACAGCGGGCTTGCTTTGTCCCACAGGGATTTCTGTCATAAAAATGCTTTAGGAAAATTGACTCTGATTTAACTGCTAAAAAAAGTTGAACACACGATAAAGTTTTATATATTTTCATCTTCCTTCTACCAAAGCTAGTCATGTTATCCACTCGTCTCATGATCCATCCCGTCACGATGCTACCAGCAAGTACACCGACCGAGCGACCGCTAAACAGCCAAGACACTTCCCCGACCGTGGAATCGACGTTGTTGGCGAGCGTCAGAAGAGTTGGTCCGTGAATCGAAATGAAAAGACCCTGAACAAATTGTGGTTGCGATGATAGCTCTTTTTTAAAGAAAACTGCCTGCGATAAACGGGAATCATTTTTTTGTACAGCTGTTAGATGCTAAGTGGCCTACATAAATGCATGTTTAAAGCTTTTTTGTTGTTCGGCGTTTGCACCATTGTTTAGCGTCTGGTATTATTCAAATCACGACCGTGCATGTGCGCTTGTTTGGGTGACCTCGTACTCAGGGGCGTACCGAGGGGACCAGGAGACACAGTGCCCTGGGCGCTGAATCACTGGGGGCGCCGAAAAGTCCCGACAATGTCGCAAGTCATTTTTCAATAGAGTACGTTTGCTCCCAGGAGGCACTAAACCAAGGTTGTCAGATGAAAATTTCAATAGAAAGCCAAACAGAGGCCAGAAAAGGGCCAAACCGATTATTAACCCAGACTACAAGCCAAACTTTGTTTGTGATATTGCTAGTCCTTTGTCACAAAGAAGCATCTAAATTAAAAGAATATCATTAGAAATTTTCTTCGAAATTGAGATTGACTTTTGCTTACCCTTCTACTGGAGCTTATTACTGATGCTTTTGTGACTTTTTATGGTTTGTGAGATTGCACACTTTGAGTACAATGGTGCCACAATTTGCACAGTGTGCAATGCACACTGATCCATCGACAGCTTTCTAGAACCATGAGAAAGCCATCTCCCATTCACTCCTGTACTTATACGACTAAAATCATATGAGCTCTTACACTTGCTCGACGTTATTTTCACATTCCTATCGCGGAGACGAAGACCTGTCTGGAAGCGTTGAGCCTGCTTCGTGCTTACATCACACTACACTGTGCACACATTTCCAGTTATTACGCAAAAAAATTATTTCAAATTTAGAATCCATCAAATCTTACCAACATCAGAACGCGCGCGTCAGACTAATATAGCTTTTATTACAAAAATTTTCAAATGTTTTGCCGAAAAACTGGAGTAGTGATATTTTTTTCAGAGGAACTTTTTCAGGGTAAAACGGCCAAAAGAGCCAAACAACGCCAATCAACCTTAGAAGATGAGGCCTAAAAAATAGCCAAAAGGCCAACTAAAATTTTTTGGCCACAACCAACTTGAAACGAGGCCAGATTTGTGAAATTTAGCCTAAAAACAACCTGGCAATTCTGCGCCAAACTTGTTTCTTGCCCTGGGCGCCATTTAACCTCGGTGCGCCTCTGCTCGTACTATTCAATGAATAATTTTAATGAAGAGAGTAGAGGTTGAGATTTGGGAGCTTGATGGTATGTTTGTAGGGACCTAACTCTTCCATGCCGCCTTTGGCGACGTTTGCAAGCAGCTCTTGCTGCTGATTAGGGCATACAAGCAGTTCTCTTTTAGTGGCACGAAATGTAACCGCTATTGTGAAAACAATGTGTTAAAGAACAACTGTACATAATACCGTGCTGCTAACCGGTTACTGTACTTCACAGCTGCCAATATGTGGACATTATTACTAGAAACAATCAATGTAAGATGCATTTTGTTTAGTCAAGAAACAGACGATTTTTGGGTTACGTTTCCGATCGTTGATGACCTTTTGAGGATGATGCTCTAAGTAACGGTGCTTCTCACTGACAGGAAAGCATTATTCATTTAACATCAGCCTGACGCCAACATTTTTGTAATTTTTGCTTTCAAGCAAATTAATATTTTGTGTTCGAAAATTCTCTCTTTGGCTGTCATTTTTTCATGCTTCGCAATGATCTAGAACAGGAGTTGGGAACTTATTTTTATTACGGTCCGCACAAATTGTGTAATGTCGTCGGCGGACCGCAAAGATTAATTAATCTGATCTCTTGACTTACTGTCTAGAGAGACTTCTCTTGACTTACTGTGTACGTGTTTGCTTATCATGACTTCATTTTGACACGACGTTGTGTTCTACTCTATCACGGGCAAATGAAATTCTGATGCGGGCCATATGTTCACACGGGCCGCAAGCTCCCCATGCTTGGTCTAGAACTCTACAACAAAGCAAAATTTTTTTGCAAAACAGCTGAAGTGCATTGAGAAAGCAATTCAAACCACATATGATGATGATGCAAACATTTGTTTCTTTTCCATTTAGGTTCAAATGTAAGATATTCACAGGTGTAATATGGAAAGATTTTGCCAACTGAAATATGCAATGCTCCTACTAAGACTTATTTTGTGATGATTTAGTGATTAATGTTTACGTGCTTCATCGGCGTGCTTGTCAAGCAAACATGATAATAAGAAATCAAATGAACTTGGCAATACCTGAAAGAAAACACTTATTTCATTTGGACTGCTCTGGATTGGTTGATGAGCTACATTACATGAGTAAGATTTTGGCTTAATGCTTATTTTCTTTTTTCTTTTTAGTTCATTTCTATTTGCCTTCGTTTTAAGCGTTTTTTTATTTTGTTTGATCATTTTGTGCTGGCATGATTATCTGTTTCTTTCTTGTTTTCGTGTGTTCCTTTTATTTATTCTTTTTCCTTTTATGGATTCTTAGTTGACTGCTGTGCAGCATTACTAATGCTCATTTTTTTACATAAATACTGCCAGCAGTTCTCCTGTGTTTCAGGTTGGGTACACGACAAACGACTGGTAAGCTTGTGCTCCGAATGGCTACGACCCAGCGACACGATCCGAGGACTGTCTAACCACAACATCGTTATCAAGACTCTCCGCAGAACGTCAGTGTTGAGCTCTGGCAGGCGGGGCTTCATGGTTTCCATCTGCTTTGAGATCTTCTGAACGTGCCTTGGCGGCTGGAAGGACGTGCTATTTGTTGCTTCGCTTACTTCTTGTTGTCGTGGTTGCTCATTGATTTGGCTTTTGTTGTTGAATTTTGTATGGGTCTAACGCAGTCTTGCTATGTAACGGAAGGTTTTGGGATGGTTTTACTTCGCTACCTCGGCTTCTTTATGGCCCGTGACCAGTCACGACCATCCGTAGACCCACCGCGTGGCTGTATCAATGAATTCTTGCAAGCACGTTAGCCTATACCAGTGGTTCCCAGCCGGGGGTCCACAGACAGGTTTTTCGGGGTCCATGGCCTTTGTTGTCAAAGATGAAACCAAAATAGCAAAATTTCAAGATACTCGGCATGGTGGAGTGTCTAGCTTGTAGAAGACGATGAATCGAGCGCAAATCTGCAGGCCGGACTGAAGGGCAACACAAGATCTGGCTCATGAACGTACATGGTCATCGGAAGGATTTTTCAAGTGGGAGCCAGTGGCGGGTTGTTCCATAAGGCGGCCAAAGAGATTTGTCCAGAGGACAACAGTTGTGAAATTTCATTTTACCAACATGAAACTGAGAGATGAACTTTTTTCTACTGAAGGCAGCACATTTCAAACGCCAGGGTCCTTTCCGACGCCCACAGCGGCAGTGCAGGCAGCGACACGAGCAGCTGCAGCATGACAGTGTGAATAAAAAAGAAAACGTGTCTTCTTTAATGTGGTGGCGGCTGAATTGTACACGCCATTTGTGGGAAATGAGGCTGAAAGCCTTTTTCAAGGGCCCCCCTCATAAAAAACTGCTTATTTGATTTTGTTTCTTTTTTAATTCATTTTTGACTAGAGCAGAAAATCCTTGCTCGCAAAAGTAGGTTGTTGGCATGCAAACAAGAACTGAAATAGCTTTTTGACTGAAATGGCGATATTTAGGAATGCTGAGAAGTGATACCAAAAAATCAGCGTAGTTAATAAATTTTCTAAACTATATTTTTTGAACCAAATTTGACAGCAGCTAAATAATTCATTTCTTAAGTAACCGAAGTCGAAACCCTTAGCTGTAAGGCGCTGTATGTTCCGCAAGTGAGAGCTTTCATCCGAATAAACATCTCTTGGAAAATGGACTTCGAAATTTTGTTGTATAATATTCAGATGCTCGTGCACAATTGATTGATTTTTTTTCCACGTTCGTGTCCTCAATCTCCCATTTACTAGTTGGGAAAAAATTTTGCAAACATTTAAAATCTGAAAAACCGCTTTCTACTACTTTGCTTTGTCATAACTTCAACATTTCTTTGAAGGCCTGAACCTTACCGACAACTGCATAAACGTCATATCCCTTTGCTTGTAATGACAAATTCAAACGATTTTGTGTTCTAACAAGAAGGACAATTTTGCAATCCAAAAGTTGTCTTGAAAATTGGTGGACATTAGGTTTGAAATGAAACACCCGCTTTAAAACTTTTCCTCTGGATAATCTGCATACATCAGTATTATAGGGCAAACTCATTACGTCATCTCAAATGTCTTTGCATAGTTCTGAAAATATTCGATGCTTCTTTGAATGTGAGTGGATGAAATCCACAATTTTTATGACATCAGCAAGAACAATCTCCAGACCTGATGCCATGGACGTCGGAAGGGTTTTTCCAGAGGGGGCCAACAGTGGTGAAATTTCATTTGCCCAACCCCGAACGTAAGAGAAAAACATTTTTTTGCTAGAAGTTTTATAGTAAACTATCACATTTTAAAATCCAGCGGAAAAGGTCCCCCTGCCTCCTTCCGACGCTAATATAAACGAACATGTTATTTCACTTTAACAGAGATACGCGAATTGAATTACCCTCCCTTAGCAGTGCTTTTTACACATGATTCCGCTTTTTAGACGCTTCGATTGTTATGCAACATTGCAACAACGTCAATTTGGTACGTGAAAAGTACTATGAAACACTCCTGGTTTTTGGCGCGCAAAGCAGATGATAGCCTTTTCTAGTGGTTACTACTTGTACGTAACATTATTAACTAGTTTTATTAAAGGCGTCCACAGGTTTCAGCCAAATCGTCAAAAGGGTCCATGACACTGAAAAGGTTAGGAACCACTGGCCTATACCACTTACGCATCCTGTATAACCCACTGGACTGTTATTTTGTTTGTTACATCACTGTACACTTGGTAGTTTGTTTTGGTTACCGTAGTTGTTCCTAGTGTGGCCTTTTCCTTTCCAATGTAAAGTGGGCAGCTGGGGTTGCAAATTTTTAATTAGATTTCCTTTATTGGTAACTTTACTGCTTGTGGGTTTTATTTTATTTTATTCTATTTATACTTCATGCACTTCGCAGAACGGATGATGCCTACATCGTAGGCGAAATATATACTCTGTAAGATTTTAAAGTGTCTGATTCTTTGCTGAGAAAGGATCTCTTTCCATAGACATGAGTATGATTACTCACTTAGCTTTTGGAGAAGTGACAGGATCATTTTTGAACTGTTTGTTACAGTAGCTATGATGTTACGAAATTGATGCTTTTATGAAATCTAATCTCGTGCACAAATTTACGTTGATTGAGGCAGCTCAAACGAAGTATCACAGCAAAAATCCCATAGATTTTGCAGACCACTAAGTTAAAAAAATTGAATGGAATTTACACATCAGGTCACCACTAGTAAAACTTTTGAAACGTTTTCGATTTGATAACAACTAATTTTTGTTGGTTATCATTGCTTGTGTAACTTACGATTTTATTTCCCTCTTGATGATTTTGAGTTGTTCGCTTAACTTTAAGCTCATATTCAAAAGATTGTTGTTGATTAATAACGAAATCACACTTTCTACCAGTACATTATTCGCTACATTAGCAAACTGTGCACCGACTTACGCTTCCGATTCGGGCAAGGCAAATTGAGAAAAGCAAAAAGAAGATCCAGAGAACGTTGTTTTTCTTTGTAGAGTTAATTTCTTTCTCCTTTTGCTCACTGATCTTGGAGTCATTATCCCCTTAAATGCACAACATAAAGTATATGCATGAATAGTTGTTTGTTGGTAGGGACACGAACAACACCATGCCTCATGAACAGGGCCGGCCCTAGCAGATTCGGGGCCCAATGCATGACCTGGGTGCGGGGCTCACTGCAAGACCTAGGCGCGGGCCCCTCTGAACAGTGATTTTATGACGTCATCGTGTTCTGTCAACCGTGCTACGATCGTGGTAGAGTGCAGATATACAGTGCAGCACTAACACGAGAATTGAGCACGTTTGCTAACGTTCGAGAGGAAATTTGCTCGTTCTGACGAGAGCGTTCTTTGTCGACAATGAAATTTATATGGCGTTTCTACTGAATTCTCAAGCGCAAGGTGCATCTGGTAAAAATGAACAATTTAACCAAACAACATGGCGCGAGGCCCAATGCAGCTGCATCGGTTGCATCGGCTTAAGGTCGGCCCTGCTCGTGAATTTAATGGGAAGGCTACAGCAGCTGAAGCAGTACGTTAGTGCGTTATTGTAGCACATAGCCAGTAAAAAAGACAGTAGATTCTGCAAGCACAGCCATGCAGTTGATATCAAATGACATTGATTGGCAGTAAAAGCAATTTATATTTTAAAACTAATTCTTTAACACAAGTGATGATGGAGTCATTTTTTCTGCCCTTTGGTGAAACGACTTCTGTTATTAACTAAGATTTAAACTTCCGGCAAAACTAAAAACTGGACCGGAGCGTATCGTATTTCTGGATGAACTGCTTTGCATCCAAAGTTGATGCAACAATCATCGTGGACAGCTGCACTATAAATTAACTGCTGTCCGTCCACCAATTTTAGCAGTTATTTTTTGCTTTGCTGCCAGGGCAGGGTGCTCTATGTGGCTTTTTTACACCCAGGGTTTTCACTATTTCGTTTGAAACTTGACACATAACCACGGAGTGTCACGTTTTTTAAAACTCATCCAACCGTTAAGAAAGCTGTTCCCGCCAAGGGACAGGCTGAGTGCAGTTCAATACGCTGCTGTTCAAACAAAAGATGATCGCCATAAATTACTGGCTGATAAACTTCAACACGTTTACTTTGCGATGCAAGCAAATAAATGGAAAACAATATTCTACCACGTACGAACGCGCATCAACTGTAAAGGTGCTACATGACAAAAATGCAGAAGCTTTGTATTTGTCTGTTGGTATATTTTTGTACAACACTTGTGGCAGACCTATGTGGCCTGATATTGGCTGTTTGCCCAGTTTTTAAAGCCCTGGTTTTCAACATATATTTTGCTGAGTGCCCGGTCACGGGAATGTTTATGAAGTCCGAAATCTTGTGTGTTGTTTTTAAAACACAACTTTAATTCTTTTCAATTTTTTACATGTTTGCAACATTGTTAGCTTAATTGCTAATTGCATTACTTTCAGCGCACTATTACTATCACTATTGCTTATTTGCAGGTGACAGTTATACTGTACTATGAATATCCTCAGGAACCTGAAACAATGTCGGTTTTCTACAGTTTTATTAAATTCTTTCGAGAAAGTGTGAGATCTGAAACTTTTTCATCTCCTTTAAACTCCATGAAAAACTCAATGTTAACGTAGAGCAAAGCGATGTATTTTTATTGATAGACCGTTTTCTTTGTGCAATTCCTAATGCATGTTTCACTTCTACACTATGTGCAAAAGGAAACTTTTTCTGTACATTTCTACTAAGCAAGCCTGCAACTTCTGCTTCGCAGTTCCTAATATGAAATGTGAAAATCAATGAGCAAAAGGCTTTCCTTGTACCTTTTCCGGCAAAAAAACGTAAACGGTTTTACCTTGAGAAATATTTTCAGGAGTATTCCGTAGAGACATGGCTTTTTGCGATTATTTCCTTTCAATGCTACAAATGAATCAATTTTCTAGAAGGTTCTGCTCTTTCAATGTTCAGCTGTCTCGCTCGAGTACACTTTAACGTTTTTATCCCAACACTTTCAAAATATAACTGATTCTTTTATCAAGCACATAAATTAGATCTTCTGGCGATGTTTTATTATTAGCCGACGTTTCGCCCACCTATTCAAGTGGGCTTCCTCAGGGCAATGTCTTTTAACCACGTATAACATTCAACTTACTAATGACAAGAAACAATGAGCAGTATGACGTACAAAGACAAAAAACGCAAAACTGACCATCACTTTATAGGAATGGCTGACAGCATGCCACAGAAAAGTCGTAGAAGTGTAAAATGAAAACCGCTGGGAGAT
>Ga0210059_1002365_pt1 | contig 29490 bp, 20 predicted proteins | sample Ectturendosymbi2_FD_188042 | JGI IMG/M metagenome (GOLD analysis project Ga0210059, IMG submission 188042) | Ecteinascidia turbinata endosymbiont from Florida, USA - Sample 2 (SPAdes) (version 2) | ecosystem: Host-associated > Tunicates > Ascidians > Unclassified | place: Key West, Florida...
GTTCGCTCGCTCTTTACTCGGGCTCATCCATTGGAGCCCGAGCTGCCCTCTGCAATTAAGTATTTTTTCAATTTAATTCATATCAGATTGAATGTTTTTTTTAGGCAATGGGTTTGCATAGAACATTGGATTTGAATTCCAATCCAATGGACAGTACCCATTCGAGAATAATTTCAAACGAACGATAAACTGTCTGGTAGCTCGGGCTAATGTGAATGAGCCTAAGACGTGGAGGATTAACTGGCATTATCATTGTTCTGTGACGTGCGTTACGTAACAATGGACGAGCTGCCATGAGAACTCCCATTCATTGTTGCGTAGCCAACGTCACGCAGCAACGATAGTGCCAGCCAGAATGAGCAAATGGACATTTCAGTAATACAAGCCCCGAACGGTTGCATTCACAAAGTGTAGGTTGCGTGATGAGCCCAAGGGACGCTGCTGATCTGGAACGGCCCCTGAGTGAAGGTATGCAAGTTGGTGCGTTGCTGCCTTTCTGAATAGCCATGATCATCTCTTGTTGAAGCGTCAAGCTGCTTAAATTGCCAGGTGTGGCCCTTACGCATGTTTGTGGCACAAACAGTCATAATTGGTGAGCAAAAGGTCTGCCCGGAGTCGGAGTCGTTAAAATTTTCTGCGACTCCGACTCCTCAGCTTGAAAATCCTTCCGACTCCTCGACTCCGACTCCACAGCCCTGCTTTTAACTACAAGAACATAGATACGAAAACATCCAACCTGAGGCTTATTTTTGGAAAGCTTTGGGGCTGAATGAGTCAAGGCTGCCCTCATCTTGCATTGACACTAGTTGCTTGAAAAATGTGCAAAAGTAGGAAATAATTCATCATATACCTTATCGCAAACACTTCTAGCAAGTAACCTACACAATTGATTAAGTCTGTGGTAAGAAAAAACGGTTCAGGTTATACTGGCTTAGAGCTGGCAAAAAAACTTTAACATCACCTAGCAAGTCTACTTCAAACCAAACACTTACTAGTCAAGCTTCAAATAACCTGTGACTTCAAGCATGAGCTAAATTCAAACCATCTAAAATACCTGAAATATCTGTAGAAAAAATGAATACTCATGATACTCAAAAAATGCCATTTCTGCTGCTTGATAAGAAGCATGAATGTAACCTTGCTTATTAGCAGTCTTTGCAGCACAACAGCAATAATACAAAATTACTTTGTAAACTAAAAAGATAATATTCTATAAATTAAAAGATGTAGTATGGTTACTGCTATAACAATTGCATGTTGTCTTATTTTCTGATGCAAATGTTTACTAAGGTACAACATCACAAGAAATGAGAAATTTGTCTAACCTTTTCATTTCAGAGACATAAAAAAGAACTTGGACATTTCCTGTTGAACTGTGGCATTTTCAAAAAATCTCAATAAACCAAACACTCCAATCTCTAAAAATCATCATTTGGTATAAAAAGTTACCATTTGGTATACATATTTGCTCTTATTTGATAGAGTCTTTTCATAACTTTTTGGAAGAAATTTTAACCCACAGTTTTTTAGGTAGACCTATAGAAGTTGGTTTGAAGCTTTTCTTGATTTGCACATTGGAGATGGTGGTGAAGCCCCTTTGAAAGTATAGTACTTACACATTAAACTTGCTGTTTGGGCCGCTTTGAAAACATAGTACTTACACATTACAATTGCTGTTTGGAGCCCCTTTGAAAGCACAGTACTTTCACATTAAAATTGCTGTTGGGGGCCTCTTTGAAATAAAGATTTTTACATCACAGTTACCGTTGGGGACCCCTTTGAAATCTAGGTACTCACATATTACAGTTGCTGTTGGGGGCCCCTTTGAAAGCATAGTACTTACTTACACATTAAAATTGCTGTTGGAGTTCCCTTTGAAAGCGTGGTACTTACACATTAAAGTTGCTGTTGGGGCCTCTTTGAAATAAAGATTTTTACTTCACAGTTACTGTTGGGGACCCCTTTGAAATCAAGGTAGTCACACATTACAGTTGCTGTTCGGGGCCCCTTTGAAAACAAGCTACTTACACATTACACTTGCTGTCAGGGGCCCCTTTGAAAGCAGAGTACTTACACACTACAGTTTCTTCTAGGGGCCCCTTCCATGAAGTTTAACAGCAGAATACATACATATTTCAGTTGCTGTTGGCGGCCCCTTTGAAAGCAAAGTACCTGCACATTACAATTTCTGTAGGGGGGGCCTTTGAAAGCAAAGTACTTGCTTATGATCTGCTTTGAAGAACAATATGTGAGTGAATAATACGTTTTTCACCAAAAATAAGGAAAATTTATGCCCGTAGCACCTCAAGTGGGGCCCCCAAAAAGGGGGGGCCGAGGCAAGTGCTTCGCTCGCCTCCCCTTAAACACACCACTGTCTACAGTTAACCATCTTATTTAGCTCCGTTCTCATTTTTCTTGAATTATAATGAAAAACAAATCTGGGATTGCAGAAACGACCAAGCATGTAAAACGGGAATTTCACGAACTGCTCAGGTTGCAACTTTAAGTTTTTCATAAACACGATTGATTGTTGCCAAAACTACATCATTTCATTATTTCACCTCAGTCAATTTTATAACGCACGAATATAATAACGGTTTGAAGAAAAGTAAAAAATACCATTCTTTTTTCATTAAACTATACGTGTTTTCGAAACTTGCCTTGCATACCTTTGAAAGCGTCCAATGCAGGTGTGCTTACAGTTCTCTTTTATATTTACGATAAATACAAGACAGAGATTTTGGCACATCAAAAAATTTTAGTAATTTTTCTGCGGTACTTTGTTAATGTGGAAGCAGCTCTTCTCTCTAAACGAAAATGGTATGAAAATTACAAGGAAGAACAACATACCAGAGTATCAATTGCGGATTATCATTTTTACCTACAATTTATTAACATTAGATTTTTTAATGTTTGCTTTGCTTTAAAAGTTCAAACATTTTTTAAGAAAAACAAAAACGTGGTTCCCACAACGCGGCTCCCAAGAACCTAGGTCCCCTCCAAACTGTATTTCCATGATTGACCGTTATGAAGTGAAGACACCAAAAAAACTTAAGTCTTACTTTGTTTACTGCAAAGAAGCAACAAAATTATTTTCTCCTTCTGAACCTGTCGTCATTCATGAATACCTCGAGACACTTTCCAGCAGCAATCGATGTTAATTGTCGCGGGAACATTCGTGTGGCGATACTTTACTCTTACGTTGTTTTTTTTATATTTTTGTATATTTCACAAAACGCAACGTTTTCACAATACTATGACGGTCTTGACCATGGACAACTTTGCCTTTTGGTTTAATGTCTGCTGGCATATCTAATGCGGCATTGTGAATCATTGAAATTCTTTATTTCTCGAACAAAAATCAATAAATACCCGAAGCAAACAGGTCACTCACTGCCCTATTTCCAGAACACAGAACTTTGTTAAATAAGCCAAGCAATTTGTTATCCAGCACATACTGTCTACTTTTACCGCTTTTGTAGTTACGATTAATTTTTTCATAAATATGCATCAAAATTTACGACATTCCGATAGCCGCTTCTTTTCATTTTTCACCCGTTTTTCCAGTCTTGTCACCCACTGTGCAAACAGCAAAATAAAATAACATCGCTACATGATGAAGTAACTGCAAAAGCTTTGCCATTCATAGATTTTGTTCTCACCTATTCCACTGATAGTGATAAAGAATAACGATGTGCACAAAGAACGTGATTTCGTGCAACCTTTCAGTCACCATCTTTTATGACGTACACTCGACATGACAAATGTTTAAGGCACTGCTTGTTGGCAAGCAATACTGATTGACCTTCCTCCTAAAACAGGGTTTCCAACCTTTCTCTAACCATGTAACTCTTCAGCGTTTCCACAGATGAACATGTACCCTTAAAATTTCTCATGACAAAAAGGCTGAGTAAACTGACAAAATCCAATGAATTTAGAATCTTACCTAAAAGTTATACTGAAATTGACCGACATTTTCACAAATATTTTATTATCCCAAGAGATAAACTGAGCCAATGTTAATACTAAAAATGAGTTTCTGGATTGAGCCTCATGAAAATTTTCGCTCATTTTGTACTAATTTGCTAGCCTGAATCTGTGAAAACCTTTGCTGTTATGAAGTATGTGCGTCGCCTGAAAAGGTTGAGAATCACAGTCCCAGACGCTATAAGGAAAAAACAGAAAAGAAATTTTGAAGACAATTGCAAGTTCTCACAAACGACGATCAAGCGATTTTTGTAAAAAAGATGTTTTTTTCCTGTTATTCAGTTATAACATAATCAGTTATAACAGTGTGACGCGTTACATTTAGTAATAAAATTACATCACTTAGCCTGGATTGTCTCTTTACTGAAATGCACTAATAGCCTGTGTGTGTTTTTTTTTGTTTTTTTTCTCTCTCTGTTATTCATCAGGGCATCTGACTAGAAAACCGTATGTTATTTCAGATGTCCTGGCAACAAAATTAACGTTGTTCTTTTGTGGCTTGTTTTTCTGTGGTGCGTGATTTGATGTTTGTTTAAAGTTGTTCCCAAATAAACTGATAATGATGCTGATACTAACAACTGACACCTGAGCTGGTCAGGCCATGACTTAACGTAGTGCAGTCACTGCTTTTCAATCAATTGTAACTTTTTCAATCTCATGGCGTAAATCAAGCAGCAACAGTTGCTTGGGCATTAGATGCCTATATATAACCACACTAACTCTTTCTTACAGAAAAGGTAAAAGCTAACAAGCAGAATCAGAAAGAGCTTTTTAAATTCCCGAAGCGTCCGGTGACTTCACCAGCTTTCGATATAATTTCGCTTTGAAAGCAGGTCTGATGTTCGTAGTCCACTAGCTGCTCCACCACCACAGCAACTTTACGCGTGGCTGCTTTTAGCAGTCATTGAGTGAAACATACCGCGAACATGAACGCAGACAACAATAAGAACCGTGGAAGCCGAATCAACATGGTTTTTGTATGCGTAGAGATCGTAACGTTTGAGGGTTTCGCTGTTTTTTTACAGAAAATGACTTCGCACATGACGTTGTTGTGCAAACAGTTCAAAGAACGAACCTGTTTGTATCAACCACTGGAAATCGTTGGATTTCATGTTCATTTAAAATTCCTTCCAGACAACCTTTTCGTAGAATGTCTGTGTAAACGCAGTGATGCTGCTTTTTCTCGAAGTAGGCCAAGGTATAAATGCACAGCAAACGACCTTAAACGTTCAGAGGACAAATGCTGGTTGGTGTTTTTTAGCTTTGGTCAAATCCGATGAAATCCTAGCATAGCAATTTATAATCTCGTCCGAAAAATTAAACTTTTTAAAATAAACTCTCTGGTCTACAGTCTGCAATGAGCAATTTTTGTAAATGACATTCCGTCAAGTACAAAAGTAAATGTTTACACACTATCTACGTCACTCTCAATAGTTGTAATGCCCTGAGGGGGTGAAGCAAAGAATGATGCACTATATTCTTTGAATCATCATTTGATTTTTCCTTTGAATACGTAAAGTTGGTGAAACCCCTAAACACCACTATTTTTCAAGAATTTTTGTAAAACAGAAGAGTTTTATAGGTTGTTGCTGTTTGTTTCGCATGCATTTGCCTTTAACACTAACCAAAGTGGGTTGATAAACTTAATGGGAAATATGAGAGTTTAAGGTACAGCTACTTATCTTTGCATGTACTATTCAAGAAAAATATAATGTGTTCTTAATGGGTGTTTTTGTATTCATGACTACCGTAATTTATTAACAGAAAATAGTTCGCACTGGCTGAATATGTGCCGTCTACTTTCTTTCTAGCGTAACTTTGGCAAGCTCTAGTTGCTGATAAGTTGCACTTTTGTCCAGAAGTGTTATAACATTCCAGGATGTAAAACCAATATATTTGTTTATCTTCCGCCCACTAAAAATTAGGGGGATGGCTTAGTGGGTGCGGTATCCCAACAAGGATGGATTTGGACGAGCAATGTTATGTTACCTTTTCCAAACCTTCCTTACTCAAATGTAAACAATGAAATCCTAACTAAAGAAAGAGAGATGCTTAGTCATACTGGTAGGACCGACAATCACGTTTGTCCCAGGTTACTTCATGAGACGGCCATCTTGCCAGTGTCGCCACTATGCAGAGTTCAGACTGGGGATATCCAGCTACATCCACATCAATAGAAAAACAAAAAACAACGTAATGAACAAGCGTCTCTATTGAGTGGTGAATATGCATACCGTTATATGTGAAGCATGCCATAATTTGCACGTTACCAGCATGAATGAGTAGACCAAGCCTGCTGACAAAAATTTAAATTATTGTATTTCTTGAACACGTATAAAAATGAGAGCTTTGGAAAGATTTAGCAACAGGCACAAAAATGAAGCGAAATAAGTAATTTCATTAAATTTGGAAACGAATTATTCTTGGTTTTATCAATGTTCAGTAAGGTTATTGTTGTTCCTCAACAAGGTCTTTGGAAAAACTCTCCTAAAATTTTTTTTCAAAATATCTTTTTTTGCGGTATACGCTGGACATTCTAACAAGTAGATGTTTATTTTCTATTTAAGAAGTTGCGAAAACGCAATGCCAAGTGCGGTCAGCGTTTGGTTCCCTGCGCTGTAGTCAATGGTGGTGAGTAACCAGCATAGATGTACGGGGAGGCATTTTACTTGGGGAGCGGAAAAAATTTGCCCTGAAAATAACAATTTGCCCTAAAAATAAACTATTTGCCCTGAAACTAACTTTTTAGTTTAATCCAAATAGGGCCTGAAACCTTATGTAAATCTGTTCCATACAGTTGAATTCGTATATAACGGCTTCCTCTGTAACGTTAATTCGCCCATAACGTTACATTTTGTTTGGTCGCGATGGCATCTTTTGTATGCATTTCAATTCGCTTATAATGTCAATTCGGCAATAACGTTCTTTATGCAAACCCCTAGATATGACGTTATAGGCAAATTCTGTAGTTACCTTGCTTGTTAACTCAAGGGGTTGAAGTTCCTTGCGTGTTGTGTTCTCCCAGACAAGAAATTTTACGGTAATTGCTTTAACTGATGCAAAAATGTACGCGACTTAGATGACGCAACGCAATGTGTTAAAAGCGACGGTTCCGGATCGTATTGTCTGACTCCCTAAACCTGCCTGTGTTATCGCTGCTGTGCGCTTGAACAAGGCACTTAAAGATGCGCACTCAAAGGAGCCAAGCAATCTGCACGTTCGTGCTGCCGGCTTCTAAAACTCCTGCTAATCAAAAAAAATATCATCTTGACACCCTGCAACCCTACACAGCGAAAATGAACAAAGACTCGAAAACGAACAAAGAAAGAGTTACCGGATTCTTATACCAAGCTGTTGAACTATCGACATCAAATTGTTCGATTTTTTACAGAAAATGAGGGCTTGGTCCAGATCAAAGTCACTATAATCAATTTACGACGTTGGTCCTGATTACAAACTACACTAGCCCAGATTACACGGATCGCCCCCAAGTGAATATACACTGTATCAGGGTTTTTTAAGGTGCTTCAGGGACCCACTTCGGGTCCCTAGAATTGAGAATCGGGTCCCTAGAATAAGAGAAAACCATCATCGGGTCCCTAGAACCAGAGAAATCGGGTCCCTACAGGTTCATATCGGGTACCTAACATTTTCCTTCAAAAAAACCTGCACTGTATTGAAAATTTTTTCACAGCTCACGATTTTTGAGCAACTTACTCTTGTCCTCAAAAAAACAGAGTTGCCCTGAAAATTTTCACTGTATTGAATACACTTTTTATCATTCAGGATTTTTAACAACTTGCGCTTGCCCTGAAAAAAACAGAGTTTCCCCTGGAATTTTTCACTGTATTAAATATATTTTCTACATTCAGGAGTTTTGAGCAACTTGCGCTTGCCCTGAAAAACATTGTTGCCCTGGAATTTTTCATTGTACTGAATATGTATTTTTTGTCATCCAGGATTTTTGAGCAATTAGCGCTTGCCCTGAAAACAGAGTTTGCCCTAAAATTTTTCAAACCCTGGGGGGCGACAGCCCCCCGGCCCCCCGCCTCGTACGCCTATGGTAACGAGGTACTTCTAAGAGTCTACTTAAGCATATATCTTCTACTTCGCTATGTATTTCAGTCGTTTTATTTATGGGTAATTATATTTTATTTGAGTAGCTCTTAATAAAAGCAACGTCTATGAGTAGTTTCACTATGTGGCTAAATAGAAAGTAGTTTAAATGTTCTAGTTGCATGATAATTTGCGTAACGAGCATTACAGAAGTTTTAAAGTTGCCACGCTTTGTAGTTTGAGGTTGTGATCACAGCATTTGGAAACGAGGTTGGGAATGACATCTGGTTTTCCGGTCCACATTTTCGCAGCCTTAACATATTGCAAGGCTAACATTGAATTGATGAGTACTTTATGTTTCCTGATGTAATTTGAAAGTCCTGTGCTTTTTACTTCTTACTTGAGTAGTTTTGAACAGCACTACTTGTTCTTGTACGGAGTAAACGTTTTCGGAAGCAACTATACTTTACTTGAGTAACTCTAGTGGTTACTCTGACCACCACTGAGTGTACTTTTGCCAAACAGGCACTGGCGGCAAACTGATATTTTCTAACAAAAATCTACAGAAACTTTTTGATGCAGGACGATGAATTTAAGTGGTCAGAGTACTTTCAATAAGGGTGGCAAAACTGAAATCTTGCGAGCCTTTGAAGCTGCACAATTTTTTTAGAGTGTGAATGTGCTTTAGGTCTTTAGCTGCTTTAAAATCATGAACCTGGAGATCTTTTATATCCAGACAACTGGCTCTCTTAAACTTAATGTAGCCCTACACAGTTTGCCTGCAAGATGTCGTATAATTTCACTGCTATATCCCTGAGTTCACGCTAGTCTATTAAAAACAAAAAGCTGCTGCATATCCTTTTGTGATGGTCTGAAAGAATATATTGTGCTTACGCGATCAAACAATCGTATAACTCAGAAAGTAAATACGGTAACTCAGAAAATCATTCTGTTGTTACAGCACAACACATTACTGCTCTTGGTTTGCCAAGCATAACGCATCGCATCCCCAAAGCAAGAGGTTCCGCCACAAAATCTAATGACTTCGATGAATCCGTTCGCCTAGTCGGCAAGCTTTTATCAGAGCACAAGCGTTACGCTTAGTTGACCATCAGCGAAAACTATTTACCTCGACGTCATCATCAACTGCGCTTGTAACAAGCGTACTAGAAATGTTTCTTAGTTTGTGTTCACCAACTGCAAGTGCAAACATTAGAAAAACTTCATTTTCTGGTGATACACAGTCTTAGATTGTAAATATAAACGTTCCTTTGGCGCATACTAGACTAAGCCAGCAGCAAATCAAGCTATCCCCAAATTTGTCTTATGCGCTTCATCACATAAGTGGAACGCTATGCTTTGCAGGCGTATATGCAACCATCTGGAGGCTTTACATGCAATATATCAGTTTTTTTATTATTCGCACACTGCAATCTCACTTCAGCATTCTTTTCAACCTGCTCTCTGCTCTCTTCATCGGGTTCAGTCAAGAATCCATAACGATTATTTTCGGAACAAGCCGAGGCCGTTCACAACTTCTCAGCTTGTCTGGTTCATTTGCCCTGTGGGCAAATCGTCGAAGCTTGATTATGATTTATTGTATCTCCGTATATGCCTGATCAGCGAATTGTCTTGTAACCTGATCGCCAAGCTCCCTTCGCCACTTTTTTGATCGGCCAAAGCGTCCTATGAACTTAAACTGGAAATGTTCGATTAGATATTTCAGCTTAGACCTCAGCGAAATTGTTGCCAACTGCCATGTCATGCAAGCCACCTCTGGGGATTTACAAAGAAAAGGCCTGGTCTTCTTACGTAGTTTCGAGAACAGGGGCAACCGGAAAAATTTTACGTCGACTGTGACTAACGCAAAAATAGAAAGGCCCGAAATTTTGATCGCTTTACGGTCAGTGTTTACAAGTCTAAGGTGCGTTTTACAGAAATGTAAGTGTTCGCCCACACCAAGTTAGCCATCGTGTCACGACGTTTGATGCCTTATTGAGAAATAATCTTCATGGCTTCTTGCAACGTTGTGGATCTTCATTAAACTTTTTCATCCGGTTTCTTCAAATGTCTGATGTTTTTTTACAAATCTTCGGTTTTTCTCAATTATTTAAAGCTCGTGTATGACGGTGACCAACTGATATAATTATTGATACGTTGGACCAGTGTACGTGTCTCATCAATATTGTTTTTTCATAACAACGAAAAGCTCCCGCCCTCTGATTTAAAAATCAGGATTATTAATTGACGGCTTCAAAACTTAGAATATTTATTTCGCTGTCGATCTCATGATAAATGCGTTGTAAAGCATTTGAAACTTTGATTAGAATAATTGCATGCGTCTGTGCACCAATGTGCACCCCCATCAGACTCATCTTTTGCTTCTTGCTCCTTTTAAGGGTTAGCTGTTTATCTCAAAGTTTTTATGTAAGAATGCTTTCATTTCTCTCACACTACTCCATCCCTGTATTATGGTATGTGTATGACGCTATACAGTTGGGGTGATGTTAAAATTTTTTCTACTATCCGTGGGATCATGTGCAAACACCTATTCTGTAATGAGTTATGGCTAACCATTTTTTGTGCTCCTGCGTTGTTTACTGTGCCTACGATATGGACGATGTGTCTGCAATAAATCACATTATTAATACATTTTGTCCTTGTCTAATACACTGGTTGATTTTCATTATATTGTAGTATTTTGCCTTGTAGGCCAGTGTCCAGCGTTTTTTAAAAATATCTGTCCCTAGTTAACGTTTTTCGTTTTCTTTGAGACAAATTCAACCAGGACCGTTTACGGTGTTAAAACTTGCAGTAGGAGGTCTCAAAATGATCCAGGGATGATAAAAGGGTTGATTAATACCTCTCTCCTTGAACAACCAAGCCTGTCCCATCCACTCCTGACTGGTATTTATGGCAGTTGGAAATGGAATAGCAAAAATTGACCTTCTGCTACGGGTCGTTGTACCCGAACAGCTTTGGAGATACTACATTATTTGTTATTATTTTGTATCTGGAAAACTGATGTGGTGGACGTTCTAGATCAAAAATGATAAAGAAAGCAGAAAACGTTCAGTTGAAACCCGACAAAAAAGTTAAGTAAAGTATGAATCTGACCGTTATGGCTGCTTCCATTTGCTTCCATGATGAAGCTTTTGGTTGGGTTTCAGAAAGAAAGGGATATCGTGATTCCAGAAACTGCGGGATGGGAAACTCTCCCATCTGTGTTTTCTTAGCCGGACATAAAGAGGGTCACTGTAAAGCTAGCAGATCGAGTTTCAGGCAGGTCTTGGCAGGGGCGCGTGTTTCTAGATGTCCCTGGTTTCAGACTTTCCATTGGAAACATTCAGCTCAATTATAACCCACTGTTGAAATCAAGGCGAACTCCTGACGCAACAAACGTATCGATCGTTTTTTAACTGTCATTGCAATCTGCAGTGATCACAAAAACTTCATTCTGGTCTGCACCACTGTTCCCTCTATACGGTGCGCAACTGCGCAGTGCCACTAGACAATGTGCGCAGTGAAATCTAATTCTCGTGCAATTGAGTTGCAACATTTTAAATTTAATATCGTGTATATCACGTTTTTTTAAGGCGTTTTAGGGACCCGATTTGGGTCCCTAGAATTGAAAATTGGGTCCCTAGAATCAGAGAAATCGGGTCCCTACAGGTCCATACTGGGTACCTAACATTTTATTAAAACAAAAACTGTATATATATTAGACAGCCGTTTTGCCGCTTGAAACGCTTCACAGGTTGTGCGTCTGCGTGAATGCGCAATTGCATGCTTACTAAAACAGACATTTACTCAGTGTACAATTTTGTTGGAGGTAACACTGGTCTGCGCAGTTTTAATTGTCGTAAATTGACCTTAACTAAGTGTACTGGACTAATTTCACAGATTCCTTTCCATGCTCAGTGCAACTTTATGTCACGTATAACAAACGCGTCTCGTGATGAGTTCAAATGAGAGGTATGTGCATCACACACAAAAATAATTTTGACACAAATTCCGTGTAATGTTTCTGAATGGCATTCTGGTCTGAGTAACGGTCAAAGTAGTGTTGTACCTGTTTTGATTCGCCACCATTTTTCTTCAACAGTCTAATAACAGTCAGTGGTGGATCCAAACCAGGTGTCTGGAGAGGCAGTATTTACGGCCAGGGGACGGCAAAAAAGGTTTTCATTTATACCCGGATTCTCTGTTGCAATTCTCTCTTCATTGGATGCACCTTGGAGCACCGTTTCTGAAATTCGTTTCTGACATTTTTCTAAATCAGCAGCCTCAATCTTATCAGTGTCCTCCCTCTGCAACAGATCTCCTAAATTTTTTAATTATCTTGTGTTATCCCTACGTTTCTGCCATCGTGCAACTGGTTACTTTGAGACTTATATTGATTTTGCACAGTTGTCACACCTTCTTGGCTGTTGCTTTCTTGATTTGATATCTGGAGAAGACGAGAACCTATTTCCTGCGACTTCTCCACAGCATTACTTGCATCTATACCTTCTTAATCGTCGACTTTTTTTCCCGAACAGTGTTTTCTATAACATACGTACAAGGTGGCGAGTCAATCAGCGCCTGCAACATCAGCAAAACATCACCGCATCCTTTAGCACTAACTTGGAACAGACTTTTTTCAGGTGACCATGTTTAAAACCTGACAACTTACGTTTTTTGCCTTCTTCATCCTGCAACATACAGTGGATATTTCAAATTTAAATTTTTTAAACGCATTCGTCACTCATCGTCAGTGAATGTATGACACTACAGACCCCGAACATCTGCAGATTGCCGATGCCACCTAGAACGGCGGACCTAGGCTAACACTTTTATTCAGGCCCGTCGCCAAGTGGGGCATAGGTAGGTTGAGCTTCTCAAATCCGCACTCAATACCTCCAAACATAAGCGCTAGTCTCCCCTCATGTTCTAATTCATTGCATACTGCGAACTCCCCCCGAAACAAGCTTAAAGTCCACACAATGTTGTTGATCTGGAGATGAATCTGCTTCTATCCAGGTCAGTAAATAAAAGTGAAAATCTGCCCATAAGCAATTGAAAATTACGAATCTCAGCCAAAACCACAGTTACCACCGATATGGTTAAAATTTGCAACAGAAGATTGTTTCTCTGCTCTAATTTATATGATTTAAGCGGAATTAGCTAACCAATAAGTTACACATTCAATTGTTGGTGCAAACTTCACAAACCATGTAAAATGTGTCTTTTCATGGCCGGCGTGAGCTGTCTACATGTTTGCAATTGCAACAAAAGGATCAAAACCACATGGCCATCAGTCACGGCTGCTATAGCTTTTTGCACGCCGCATTATGGTTTAATCAAGGGTTTTAGTCCAGACAAGAAACTCAACCCCTCACCTTTATGTTACAAAACTAGGATACATATCTGTTGCGGACTCACGGATTGCACTGCCAACAGCCCTAAAACTGTTTTTTCGCTTTGGAGGCGTCTAGAGTCTTGCGTCAGTTATGAGTTTTCTACATTGCATTTCTATTTTCACATCGCGAAAATTCCGCTCTGATAATTCTGGCGACCATCGCGAAAATTCCGCTCTGATAATTCTGGCGTGCTACAAATACTGTATAACTTACCCTTGTCTGCAGCATCAGCCGCAGTCTGAAATGATCATCGTCGATTTTTGTTTTTGTACAGTTTTAAAACTGAATGCGTGAATATAGCGGTGATATACGTTTTACATACCTTGAATCTCAAATTTTGGCTAAGAAGCAATCTAGTTTCAAAGTGTTTTTTGTTACGCAATGAAGCCATAGACAGTCTTTAGCAACAATAGTATTCATTCCAGATATATATCATATTATAATTAAACGAGTAATGTGACGGTTCGACAACAATCACGTGGAGCCTTAACGTTTTCATCAATGGTTTTCCATTATCTTGCCGGCGAGTAAAAAACAGTTTGCCAAGTAATCAAAGTCCAACCTGTACAGAGTCTGAAAGTGTTACAACTTGCATCTGATTTCAATTGCCACCCTATCTTATAGTAAATTTGAAATCATTCAACTGCAACGGGAAGATTCAGCAGCAAAATCTAACATAGAAAGATGCTTTTTATTTTGTAAGTACTGAGGGCATTGACACTGCCATTACTTACAGACAGGGTCCTTGAGAGGAAAAGCATGTGCTGGTGCGAAACCTGTTTTGGGCCCCTTATACATTACAATTGATTGAAAGCTTCATTAGTTTTTCAATACTAGGACTAGAAAATTATATGTTTCCTTTATTAGTTTACATTAAAACCACCATTTACCACTGTAATTAGTTAATTACAAAATGTCTCAGGATTATCTCAAAAAATGCACATAACACAGTTGCTTCCCGAATATCAAAAATATACATCAAATTTGACATTAGTGGTAGGCTATAGCAATTCTCAATTGCAAGCAATTTTAATAATTCTATAACCCTGATACAGTAATAGAAGGACAAGAATTTATTAAAAACTCCTTGTATTTTAACTTATTGGCTTAATATGAGCATGAAAATGTAAAAGCATTTCATACATGATAAGGGAAAAAACTAAAAAAATTTGCCATTTGGAATTTCCAGTAAGCCTACTTACATATACTCCAATAGTAGCCATATACATAAATGTACATCTTAATCACAATTTACACTTACTGTACTGCATGTCCAACCGGGAAAATTAGAAAGTTTTTTCCCCACATAAACGCCGTGCACGATAATATTCGTGGAATTAGAAACTAATGGCTGCATGCCCTTCCTTGATGTTTGTTGAATTTTGCGGATCTGGTATTGGTATTTGAACATGTCGAAAGCCCATGCATACAGGTCGTATAGCAACTGGTTCAGTTTCGTTCCGTTGCATTATAAAAACATCTTGTGAATTCGTTTTTGAAACGAGCCTACGCAGTAGCCAGCTCTTACGGAAGTATGCACGAAGATTCCCAACCTATTAAAACTATGCTTATGTGCAATGGTTTCCCGGCAAATTTTCTGGGTGAATGTGTGCGTAATTTTTTACAGACTATATACATTAGTGTCCTGCCTGCTCGGATTCAAATTTTGTGTCCACTCCCGCCCCACACCAGTCCCGTCGCCACGGGGGTGCTTTGGTGGGCTTAGCGGCCCAAATTGTAACGTGAAACACTATAAATAAGTGGGGTTTTGGTTAATTTTACAATGTCAAGCCCCCCCAAACAAACGCAAAGCCCCCCTATTGGAAACTTTCTTGCAAGGGTTCTCTCCCACACCCGCAAATTTTAAACTCGCCCTGCACCCGCCAGAATTTAAGAAAACCCGCCCCACACCCGCAGGAATTTGAGAAATATGAGAAACCCGCCCCGCACTTTTTCCCTCCCAAAACTGCACCTCTCACGGAGAACCAGTAAAATGCATGCAACGTGTTTCGCAGCTAGTGGCAATTTATTCAGTGGCTTATTTCAAAACCAACGAGTCTTGAAAAACACTATAACGTAAAAAAGTGAAACCTAGTCAAACTTTAGTGCTTCTTTCTTAGCGCACTATCAAAAAAAGTATGTCGCTCTTTACAGCCTTCTGTAAATTGTAGTAATCAATTTATGTAATACAGTCTTCTGTAAATTATAACTGGCTAAAGAAGCAAAATACACTTCAATTCTAATACTTAATACTTGTTATTAAACATTGAACTTCACAAAACTCAAGTTTTTGGTAATTGATATGACATGCTCTCCTTTTCAGCACTTCCTGTGCTCGCTTTGGCATGGAGTTTATGTTTTTGGCAGTTTTTTTTAATTACTGTCTCTATACCATACTTGAATAATGGCCTCTATTTGCTTGGTCCTGGTGGTGCAATCCAATATTTTTACCGAGACTTTGTCACTGATCACAAAGTTTCAGTGGAGTTAAGATACAGCGAGTTCCTAGGCCAATCAAACACATACAATTTGTGTTTCCTGAAAATCGCCCACTTAAAGGAAATGCCCTTCTCATATCTGTAATGACTTTTCTTTCAATTATGCCAATGCATTTGTCTGAACGCGTCATACCCTCAATTGGCATAAGTAACCTAAACCTGTTCCAGAAAAGCTAACGCTGCCCTAGAACACCTTTATAGGTGTTTTACATACCTCACTGAAATGGGAAGAACTTCACTGCCAACCCTTTTTGATCCTGACAAATCTGTTGTGCATCCCTTGAACGAAAAAATCAATTTCATCTGAAAACACCACTTTTTTCCAGTTTTATACAATCCAATCTTTATGTTTTTGTCCGTTCTAATCTTTCCTTCTTCATTTTTTGAGTTAGAAGCTGCTTTTTAGCGGTTTCTTAGCCTTTCTGCCAGCTTCCAGTGGGGGTCGTCGAGTTGTGCTTGAGTATATGTGAACACCAGCATGCATCAAATCCTTCTGTAAATCCCAACTCGTCTTCCATGCACACTTTTCGCAATTTTCATTGGCTGTTTGGATATGGTGTATTAGTGTTGCGAAAGCGTAACAATGCGACTCGTGATATCTGCCTTTAAAAATCACAAAAATGAAATGCATATAAACGATGCCATCGAGACCAAACAAAATGTAACGTTATGGGTGAATTGCCGTTACAGAGGAGGCGGTTATAAACGAACTCAACTGTATAGAACAGCTTTACACAAGGTTTCAGGCCTCATTCGGATTAAACAAAAAAGTTAGTGTCAGAGCAAATAGTTTATTTTTAGGGCAAATTGTTATTTTCAGGGAAAATTGCTATTTTCAGGGCAAATTTTTTCTGACCCTCCAATAAAATGCTTCCCCGTACGTCTATGAATATACTAATTTTTCGTCTTGCTCTCGCTCTCACTAAGCATGGGCTGAAAATGCCGGTCTTGGCCAACATACTTTTTGGCCCACAATTTTCTTTCAGTCAACAGTTTGACTTTTTGAGCAACGTAACTGCAGCTTGCCTCGTTTTTTGTATGACACACAAGTCTTGACGATCTCTTTCAAATGGTTGCATGTTTTTATACAGTAGAATAACGCTCGGCTATAAACAATCTGAACATAGATTCAGCCCTAGAACTTTCTAGGTCTGGTCTTTGTAACTTTGTGTTATATTAGGAGCATGCAAAAAGTTCTTTAGTCTTATCTGAGTGCTTTTGCTGCCAGTTATGCCTTTTAAGCTCACAGTACTTCGCTATGATTGCATTGTTGCAAACTTCGCAAAAGCTTTTGTTGAATCAGCAGGATAGGCAGCAAAGCATTGAGCCAACTTTTGCAGTAAGTTCTGAATCTTGCAACCACATATGTCGAAGTTTTTCGCAGCTTTGGTTTACCAGGAAGTTTTTTTACCAGACAGTACGACTTACTAGCGTAACTGAATCACTTGGAAATATCGTGTCGTGGGACAAAAACATATTCTACCAATGTTGCCTTTCAACCTAACGCGCTCACTAACCACACAAGCAAATAATTTAGGCTTCACCAAGCTATCAAATTAATTACTTGTTATCATGATACGATCATCTGCTTGAAGCAGTTTCTTTGCATCATGATAAAAATTCCAAATAATTGCTGGTTATGCTTTGTTCTGGTGTTACCCAGTGGTGGTTTAAAGAGGTCCTAGATGGGCCATGACCCCCCCAGATTTTTGGATGACCCCTGCTTGGCCCCCGGTTGTGTGCTGAATTTCACGTTCAAGTTCGTTTGATTGACATGTACAGCAAATAACTTTCAGCCAGCAAAATTTTAAACGATTTGAAGACTTTCTGGCGACGGTTCTGACGATATTCACAAGCCTATGTTGGGTTTGATAGGGTTAATCATAGCAAATCAGTCTTCATTACGATCAGGGCCGGATTAACCATTGGGCAAACCGGGCAAATGCCCGGGGCCTCGCGCTTTTGGGGGCCTCTCGCTTGAATATCAACACACTCCTTTACTGGTTTTTCATGTTTTTAGGCTGTTCACCACGCGTCAAAATTGTAGAGCTTTTTGATTACTGCCTTTAATATACAGGTTAAGGAAACTGACGACTTTGGCATTTATCGTTTTTGAGTGACTTAAACCAAACAGCACCACGCTTATGAATCAAAAATTTGATCGAAATCAGTGCACCCATGAGCGTCCGCAGAAATGTTTCCAGGGGGGCCAACGTCGAAATTGTTCTTATCCTTTTCAGGTTGCTGACGATGCCATGCAACTGGACGTTCACAAAACGCTTTACCCTTTCTACCCCATTAGTCTGTGCTGGTTGAACCTCAGTCCTCAATCTTTTGTCAGAATCGCTTTTTCTTTTTATAAACTGCCTAATGTCCATTTTTTCGAGCACTTTCTACAATTACCGGTAAGTCATAATTTAAGAATAATCAACATTCAGCACAACATGAGAGGTATAAAAACAAGAAAGTTGGATACTCTCGCGAAACTGTTTGAAGCAATAAGTAGAACTGTAGGCCTATGTTGACCAGACTATTGGACAACTTACTAAAGTTAGAACACCACACAAGCTTGAAAAAACTGAGCAGATGAATTACAAAAACTCGACACAGCAAATATAGCTTAAATCTTAACGAAAAAGACGTAGCACGGAGCATGAGACCTGGAGACAATCATCAATGATTTCGCGTGCAAAAATGCGGCTTTACGAAATTTTCCTACTGACTGTATTCCAAAAGGCACTCATTGACAGTGACAGAGACCAGGGTCACTTCAGTAAGTTCGTTACTAAGTATTCTTCGCAATCTAACGCCTTTGCAATAACCGTATAATGCGCTGACGTAACAATTAGTTGCGAAATGCTTGTGATCGTGAGGGTATCAGTCTTATCAAACATAGCGCTGTTGTCCACCAAATCACCGAACAGTTAATCAGTGGCGTGCAGAGGTCTGTTGTTGACCGGGGCGACTGCTTGATTGGATGCCCCCTTCCAAATTCTAGTATTAGCAGTGGCGTATGTGGTCATTGTTATTGGATATACGCTGTTTGTGACTTCACAATATGACGTCATATTCACGTTTGCAAACCAATGTTGTGGCGAAGTTTGTTGACACAACATGCATATACAGGGACGCTGGAGCAGCGGTAGGGCAGGGGGAGCAGTAAAAGAGTTGACGGTAATGCAAACTAAAAAAAACAAAAATATCGTTACCAAATATGTTTGTTTCTGTTCATCAACAATGTTGACTGCAAAAATAATAACCGAAATTATAGAACTCATTCTGAATTTTCCGGGTGTTCTAATAGCTGTATAAATCTAATAGCTGTATAAAGTCGATCTTCATAAACCATGAACGTACGTATGTTATTGTTATGAAAAGACACCTCCGCCACCGCTGTCCCCCTTTTGAAAGGGCAGAGGGGGAAATGGCCCCGCCATGCCTGCATTCTCCGGCGTTCCTGTTCATATTATTCTACACGCACTCTCTTTACTCGTTGTTGCAGGCTATGCAATGTGTTACTGTAACGAACATAAATTAGTAACGGTCTTCTAAGACAGAGCAGTTCATAACTGCAAAAATATCTGCCAACGCGTTAAAACAGGGGAGTAGAACACACACAGTGCTACGTCACAGCAGTTCACAACTGCAAAAATACAACGCTGCGCGAATGTCTCGTCGAATAGCAGTCGATCAGAAGGAATGATGCGGGGATGGCAGACACCCAGGGTTGATAGTTTGAAGCTTGCAAACTATCCAAGAATTGAGAATGCCCATAAAATACGCAAGAAAATTTTTGTTTTTTATTATGTGGCTGTCATATGTACAATTACTAAGCGGAAAAAAACTAATACGGGCAGGGGTGTAGTGCTAAAAAATGAGGTGTGGGAACGCCGTTCCCTCACACGCATAAAGCTCCTTTAGTTCTCGCAATCCAGTCAAGCAAGCTGTAATCTACTCCGCAACCAGGGCTCTCACAAATGCAATTCCAAAAACCCCTAGAACAGTACCAAAAAATCCCTAATTCTGTAGTGGTGCAGCAAAAAATCGGAGTACCATGATGGCGGCTATAGCTCAGTGGTAGTGTCCGCCTCCCAATTGGAAGGTTGGGTATTCGCATAAAGCTCCTTTAGTTCTCGCAATCCAGTCAAGCAAGCTGTAATCTACTCCGCAACCAGGGATCTCACAAATGCAACTCCAAAAACCCCTAGAACAGTACCAACAAATCCATAATTCTGTAGTGGTGCAGCATAAAATCGGAGTGCCATGATGGCGGCTATAGCTCAGTGGCAGTGTCCGCATCCCACTTGGAAGGTTGGGTATTCGATCCACAGCCACTGAGTGAAATGCCGTAGCGCTCTTTGGTCAAGAGCGTTCACCTCAACCGCCCCGGCAACAAGCATAATTCAGGCTTCAGCCTGCCGCCAATTGCCGCCACCAAAATTTTTAAAAAATGTTGAAAATAGAACCAAATACGATTTGAAAAAGAAACTAAAATTGTTCATTTCAAACATTTTCATACTTTTCCGAAAATCCCTGAAAAGGGTCAAAAGTTCCAATCTAGGGACAAAATCCCTAAAAGTGAGAGCACTGTCCGCAACGGCTCGAAAACGTCGAGACTAATTACTCCTCTGAAACGAAGATAGCAGAGTGACGATAAATGCACACAATCAGACAAAGCGGGGAGTACGCAAATACCATTGTGATGTCACAAACAGTAATTGCACAACCATGCTGGGTGTTGTACACGAGATAACTTGTCATTTATTCATTTATGCTGCTCCAAGCGCTACACGCAGCAATTGAAAGCAAAAATCTAAATCTTCAAGTAACGTTACTAGTGCAAAAAGGTGTGGGAACGCCGTTCCCACCCCACTACACCTCTGGATATGGACTTGTGTGAGCCGTTATGATCAACTCGTCTGAACTGCCAATTAATGGTGAAGCTCGAAACAAAGCACATATTGCAAACACAGATCTGTGACTGTACTGTATTAGCACAAAAAACGAAACGGGAAACTAGTGATGCATCATAAAATCAGCTAAATCAACCACGTTCACATAGGAAAATTTTGAAATTAGGCTGAGAAAATCAGTTAAACGCATATAATTATCTTCAGGGATGATCAGGCCCGTAACCAGGGGGGCCAAGACCCCTTAGAAAATTTTTCGCCCCCCTGGAAAAATGTGTTGGACATAATTTTAAAATTTTGGACATAGTTCAAAAAATTTGGGCCCCTCTCGGAAAACTCTTTGCCCTCCTGGTGTCCCAAGCTGGTTACGGGCCTGGGGTTGATGCAATCGGACCCAACCATAAAATACCACCCGGGTCTTAATAAAAAAACATTTAAAAAATCACTAAAACCCACCAAAAATCCCACTCTTTTCTTTTCCTTTGAAAAATGTACTGGTAAGTAAAAAGTACCAGCACACTTGTACAGTTAACTGTACATATTCTTTAATGAAACAGAACGAACAGCAACGAAATTTGAAGGGTTTGAAAAACAGAGAAGAATAATTCGAGTTTGAGTAAATTATACTGGTTATCTTCTTCAGCTCTATAAAATCGCTATATTTTGATCAATTTTTCTGCCTTCTCTGCATCCAAACTGTTTCTGATGTTGGACCGTGCCAAACCATATACTGAAAAAATACACTGTTATATAGATGCCGAACTAGCAGGGCATCTACATGAATTTGACGTGTAACTGCAGAGTTTGTGTGGGAGTGGTTTTTCTCTGTTTGCTGTGCGCATGCTTGCCAAGCCTTACCACTCTGGAGTCAATTGACCAACAACACTTCGCGAAAACAAAGATTAGGCAGATTTCTTTACCCCCGAATTTGAATGACATGATAGGTATAACAAGTTATTATTGTGTAATTCTGCAAATGGTGATATTGCATGATGCAATAAAAACAATTCAAAATGGGGTTTTTGTGTTTTTTTCAAAGAACAAAAACCTGTTTTTTTTAAAAAAAAAACAAAACACCCGGATTTCGTGATGTGCAGGGGCGTGACAAGGTTAGATGGCGCCTAGGACAAGAAACAATTTTGGCGCCCCCATGTTTGAACTTGAGGTCTTTCGGAAGCAAATGTACTGTTTTGAAAAAAGTGCTTATGATATTGTTGTGACTTTTTGATCCCCGGCAGTGATTCGGTCCCCGGGGAATTGTGCCCCCTTGCCGCCCCTCGTTACGTCTCTGGTGTTATTCAATAAAATCGGAAAATTTTCCGAAAATAAACAGTTTTTCAAGTTCGAACGTTATGCACTTCTATTCCATGAACATCTGCAACTTTCGAACACAATAGGCCTACCGCATGGAACTTGCACAGACTGCCAACAAAGGTTACTGGCGGCATTTTACATCTCTTCGTATAGTTTCTGTGTCACTTCTATACCTGCCCCACGCGTTTTTTTCGGCGTGGACCTGTGCTTGTTTTTCTAATAATAAAACTTTTCCGAAATTCAACAAGTTACTTTGTTAGGGTTAGATAAGTTTGAGAATAATTTCTGAATTTTTTTGAAGGCCGCTTCTGCTCCGGAAACGTCTTAGGAAGCCTGTGTAATGGTTAGAACGCGATTTAGCCAAAATGTGCATGGTTATTAACCGTGTTTGTTAAAAAAAGTTACCTGAGCAGTTGGGTCTTCACTATTATGCAGTCAGTACACATCCGGATAAACTCGTCCTTGAGCCCCCCCTAAAAAATCTTGGATCCACCTGTGACTATTGCCAGCAGTTGTTTCTACACTTGAGGAATTGCAGCAGGAAAACAAGCAAGTGGAGGTTGCGACCAAAGCAGCAATGTTGCTCAATTCTCTACAGAAATGCACGTTTTAATCGCGGCTTTAGTTATGCAGCACACTTCTGGTATAATCCTGCCTGTTTCAAAACTGCTGCAAAAGAAAGAATTGGATATATTTGCAGTGATTGAGCTCGTTGATAGTGTGCTGGATATTCTCCGACAAAACAAAAGCAATTGCGAAAACGTTTTTCATGAAATATTTGACCAAGCTAAGAATAAATGTGAAAAATATGATGCTCCACTATTGATTTCCAGAAGATGCAAAAGTAAAATTTTCAGAGATATTTATCCTTCTGATGACCCTGAGCATTTTTTTCGGGAAGCCATATTTGTACCGTATTTAGATCATTTAATAGTGGAAATGGACGATAGATTCTTTGATCAGAAGCAGAAGTGCCGAAGTCTTTGGGGATTAATACCTAAGTTTTGCGATGCTTCGCCAAACACTGCTCAAGATTTAGAAAGGTTACTGGAAATATATTCAGGGAGATATTGGTGCCAGAGCAGCGATTGTTCCTGAAGTGCAGCGTTGGGTAAATAAGTGGAAGAAGGAAGATGTTAGCACTGTTCCTTTGAGTATCATCGAGGCACTCTGTGCTTGCCATGCTGACATTTATCCGAATGTCTACATATTGCTCACCATTTTAGGCACTCTTCCTGTGTCAACTGCTACAAGTGAGCGCAGTTTCAGCACCATGAGACGTCTTAAAATCTATCTAAGACCGTCGATTGGAAATGAGCGAATGACAGGACTTGCACTTCTTTCCATACACAAAGACCGCCAGATCGACAGAGAAAAAATTATGAATGACTTTGTTGCCAGCAGTAATCGCAGATCTGATTTCGTGCTTTAGCATATACAAAATTTGTGAAAGGGATTATTTCACTAAAGCGAAAGGTTTGAAATCAAGGGCGTACGCAAGGGGAAGGGGGTGGGGTTAAAACCCTCGCCTTTAGCTTGATATTTTACAAATCTTTATTAACTGCTCATAGGAAAATAATTGTTTTCGCACACTTTTTGCTTGTTAATTAATAGACTTAATAGAAATGCCACGGAATTAATTTGCATGCAAATTTTAAGGAACATTGTAAATGGGCAAAAACGTAATAATTAGATTATGGTGGGAATCTGGGTTGTCGTCTGCATCCAGAGTCCATCTCACCATTTTTTGCAGGTCTTTCGTCCACTACGCATGTCTAAGATTGAGTTCCGCGATAGTTCACTTTATCCGAAACAATTGTCGTTGTTTTGTCTGCTATGGCTAAGCAGCGCAAGGGCTGACCGCATTGGCTAAATCACGGGGGGAGCAAACCCTGGCACGCGTGCCGAATTTGGCACGCGAGCACTTCTATCCAGCACTTGAGCGAAGCCTCAGAAACGAGATCCTCCCCCTTCAAAGTGTCCGTTTCTTCATTTTCGTTTGTTAATAATCCGTTATTTAATTTCACCCTTATGTGCTTTTGATGCCATATGGCGAAAAACAGAGCCGTATCAACCGCAGTCCATACACCCCAATTGGGGGGCACGCTGCCACAGGGGCCCAAAATTCAGACCCCTCACCACAAATTTTGGTTGGCACGCGGAAGAATTTGTCATTGATTTAGGCGATTCGGCACGCAAACCGAAAAGTTGCCCGCCCCTGGGCTAGATTACCAAATTCTGTTGCATTATAAAACTGTTGCACAAGCTCAAAAACAGCAGTTGTTGGCATAGAAGCATTCAGGGATTTGATAATGTCTCAGCAGGGAAAAAGGAAAACTAAAAATTTGCTGAACTTCTATGCATAACAAAAAATCAAAAGTTTACTTGCGTACTTTATGCGCATTCTCAAGTTGTGTATTTAGCAAGATTCGATCTTGCTAACCGGGATATGCGCCAGTCAGTACAGCCGCACACTTTCTGTGCCCGACTGCTCGTATTCGATAAGACATTAGCAAAGCCTCGTTTTGCAGTTGTAAATTGCCTTGACGCAGTGATGAGTGTGTTTCACTCCCATGTTTCAATGCGCGGTCTCATATTTTTGCAGTTATGAACGGCTGTGTCGTAGCGTTTTCCAGAGATATCCGCACGCCACTGTTAGAAATGCGCACGCCACTGTTTGAAATGAATATTGTACGACAAGCAATTGCTTTGCCCATGGTCCTATATGTAGGACCAACACAAGAAACTATACACATTAACTGTCCGTCGGTGTATACGTGCTATCGCTACGATTCTGTTTGCCTTGACGGTTTGCTTGTAAAAGAGAGTGAGATATGTCACGTGATTAGTTGGCCAAATAAGCATGCATGGGTTGCTCCAAGAGCCTCCTCAAGAGCATCTGTCCCAGTCCATTCTCTCATTTCAAAATTTCTACGGCGGCATCTGTCTGTACCTTGCGCAATTATCTGTAAAGTTTGTGATATGTCGGCTAAGCTTTGTTTGCTACCACTGCCTCGAATATGTTAGATCAGTGGTTCTCAAACTTTTTGAGATCGCGTACCACCTGATGTGTTTTTAATGTTGGAGTGTACACCAAATGTACTTAAGATTAATATAGCACATAAACGAATTAGCAACATTAGCATAACACACGAACGAATTATAACACAGAAACGAATTAACAAAGTTTTTCGAATATGACAGGAAACCTGCTCCCGTACCACCTGAAAAGCTCAGTTTGAGAACCACTGTGTTAGATGATACACTAGCAATTCGCAAACGCTTGTGCTGCCTTTTACGAGTATGTGTAGAAACTGTTGTTTCAATTCTGTTTTGGTGATCTAACAAAGGTATTTTGCTTTTGGTATCAACCAACAACCATGTAGCGTGGCTGTGAGATAATTCTACAATCTGTAGTGGTACTGCAGTGCATTTTTCTTGTCTGCGATGTTGAGAAAAGTGCTGTTGATAATATTTCGTGACAAATAATAGCCGAGTGAGACACCAGAATTTGCTGGAAGTGGTATGAAGTAATGCTACTATATAACATAAGAGTGCTTATAAAAACAATATCTCGGGATACTGAGCATGTTACAAACTTCCATAAACAATGTCAAAATTTTGCAGAGAAGTGCCATACTACATCCCATCGTACTTTAACAGATTTAACAAAATCACGGTAACGGGGGAAAACGGGCAAAGAAAAACAGACGTCGCGGCTGGACCTGGTCAAGAAAAGTGTTGATGTGTTAAAATTGAAATAGCATATATGACATAGATGTTATTGTAAATAAGGTAGCCTGTACTTTAGTGAGAGCAAAATATTTTTCTCAAAATTTCAGCCCCCCCTTTAAAAATTCCTGCATGTGCCCCTGCATGTCATCACAAATAAATATCTAGAATGAATGCTAATTTTGCTAAACAGTGACTATGGCACAATGAAAAAGACTGAAACTGAATCGCTTCTTTGTCAAGACATATAAAATTTATCTCACCACCATATTCACGCATGTAGTTTTAAAACCGTGCCAAAACAAAATCTACGATATTGATTTTAGGCTATCCTTACACTGGAAGCAAGAATAGGTCATATTTGTAACACCCACAGTTATCAGAGAGGAATTTACGATGGTCTTGAAATAAAACTTATGTAACCATCAGGTGGGATACGGCAAGCTGGTGCGCCAGAAACAGCTGCGAAAAGCGTTACTCCAATTGCTTTTGCTTGCGCACATTGATTATGATTATGTTGCGATCGGAAAAGCCCGAGCGGCATGTGCGCAAAGCTTCACACTGTGGCAGCAAGCAGCAATAGAGATCATGCGTCGCAATCTCTCTTATTGTTGCTTGTTCGCGCTACGCATATATATTGTTGTTCTTCGCGCACATCCCGTTCATGGTGAATCACACATTCAACGCAACGCCACCGGAGAGGTTGCAATAATTACAGAAGGTCAGATACAAGTTTGTATTCGACTAAAAGCTGAAGAAGGATAGGTTCCTGGAGGCAGTGTCGTTGATTTGCACTAAAGTATTTCTTTGGCTTGTACTTCAAATATTTGATTAACCTGAAGACTTTGGAATTTTGGTGGTGGAATTGCCCCGTTGGCCCCCCTTGGCTACGCGCCTGGTGGCAACCGTATTCTGATTGCGAGCTACAGACCCGCGTAGGAATTCGTGATTGAACGAAGTTCATGTGCACACCGATTCGGAAATTCAAATTAACCAACACAATTTTCAAGAATCATGACAATTCAGGTTACACAGGAAATCTGTATACCGTGTCTACAGATAATCCAGTGATAATGTTCATTTTTCTCATTTATTCCGTTTTTTTTGCAGAGGAAACATTTGCAACAGTAATGTAACCATGAAATTTGAACAACTACATTACTTTTTATCTCAAAATGTTGGAGGGACAAAAGATATTACGTCCCCCCTGTCTCAAATTTGTGGGGGGCATGTCTCCCCCGTCCCCCATAAACTCGGTCCCTGGTCGAAACACACGAGAAAAATTTCGAAATTATCGTTGCTTTTGGTCACAGCGCGCTTATTACATCACAATCGATGTTTGTTCTTAGAAACATGGTACTGAAAACATACTTAGCTTGTCGAACATTCAGAAAATGTCAGCCACACAGCAGTGAGACTGTTTATACATATGTACATACACTTCTAAAATCGAAGCTGACATTCAGCCGCACAACTGCGTCTGTGGAGCGCTGTCTATCAAAGATGGCGGTGTTATAAATATTCTTGCGAAACCATTGCGGAGAAGAACGATTAAGTTGCAGTTGCTCTGATCAGTGGCGTAGCCAGCCCAAAAATTTGGGAGGGGCCAAAAATTTTGGGGGAGCAAAATGCTTGATTTTAGGCGAATAACACTATTTTGTTTGGAAAAACGCATCTCAAAGCACAAAATAACTGTATTTTCAAAAAATTTGGGAGGGCCATGGCCCCTTTGGCCCCCCCCTGGCTACGCCTATGGTTCTGATGACTTTACATCGTAATGTAAAAGTGACTTACTCGAAATCAATATAGGACATTTTGCGCAGAAAACAACATCGTCAACTGCTCAATTCTAAAAAAGTTATTTTCGAATACAACGCTTGACCAGGCCTGTCGCCAGGATTTAGCAGCGGGGGGGGCCAAAAACCAGAAGGAGGGTCCGAAAACCAGAAGGGAGCACATTTTTAAAATACAGTATTGGAAGTATGCAGCAACCGGGGGGCCAAACGTTAAATGGGGGGCACCGATTTCAAATGTGGGGCCAGGAACCACCGACCCCCCGCTGGCGACGACCCTGCGCTTGACTGATATTTTGTTCAGATGATGCGACCGCAATTTCTGAGGCTAGCTGTCGCGCCTTTCATTATGAGACGTTCCTCTTAAAAATATAGCTGGAGTTGAAACGAACCCGCATTTCTTGGCGTGACGCTGAGCAAGGCCCAAACTTACATGATTTAGTGGTAACCTAGAGGTGTAAACAGGGGTGTAGTGGGGTGGGAACGCGTGGGAACGGCGTTCCCACACCTTTTTGCACCAATTCGCACTACTAGTCAAAAGTCCACAGTGAAACAGGAAAATCTACTATTTGAATTCCTGTAGGCGAATGCTTATTTTATTCGAACTATTTAGTGCAGTATTCATTTTTATTTGGTGTGGGAACGCGGCGCCGCGTTCTCACACCTCTTTTTTAGCACTACACCCCTGGGTGTAAACAGCAGATAAAATTTAGGCCGAAACTGCAAAACAAAACGATCGCGATTGGACACTGTGTCCTCTCACCACGAAGGGAAATATTACAAAACAGCTCTGCGTGTGCGTGACAGTGTATACGAGCTTCTAACAGCTTTGCTTGCATTGGAGTTGGCACTGCCAGAGGAGGAAATTCCAAAACACGTACGTTCGACGCAATATCAATTTCAAGTGTTCAAAGACGTGAATTGTTTCATATCGTCGCGCAGGCGCCATTTAGAGAAGGCGGGGACGTTGTTGTTTCGTAATAGTACTATGCAACGTAATAAGGGAAATGTAGGCTGTTGCCTGTTCCAAACCACCCGCATTAGAGATCTGCAGTGACAGCGTTTGATATTTTATCATCGGCTTTAATGCTGAGTAGCCTGCTTGCGGTACAAAGGGGTCTGTCATGACAGCCAAACAGACCCCCCGGAGGTGCCCCTGTGTAGCACACATGTGTCAAACTGATGGCCAGTGAAGTTTAAATTTTAAGCCTCAGCATAGGCGTACGGGAAGGCATTTTACTGGGAGGGCGGAAAAATTTTGCCCTGAAAATAACAATTTGCCCTGAAAATAAACTATTTGCCCTGGAACTAACTTTTTAGTTAAATCCGAATGGGGCCTGAAACCTTATGTGAATCTGTTCTATACAGTTGAGTTCGTGTATAACGGCTTCCTCTGTAGCGTTAATTCGCCCATAACGTTACATTTTTTGTTCGCGATCAGAGGTGAAAGTAAGCCGGAACGGCCCGGAACGCCGTTCCGGTAAAAGAATCGTTGCCGGTACGGCGTTCCGGTTAGAGTTTCAAGTACACTAGTATGTAGGCTATTTGTTTTTGTTCAACTCAAGTTTTTTGCCATGTCGTTATTAACAAAAATTCTGCAGAAGAATGAGTGTACCTCAGAAAATATGTGAAATACGGTGTGGCGCAAAGGGTTGAGATGAATCACAATGCGGATTCTCTTTTTATGGCGTTGAGAATGGACTATTGTTACGTATGATTTATCACACAGAACGTCTGAAGCCGTTTTCAGATTGCGGGAGGACAGTCTTCTTTTTGCGTGTGAGCAGCAGTTCAAACC
>Ga0210059_1002366_pt1 | contig 29483 bp, 17 predicted proteins | sample Ectturendosymbi2_FD_188042 | JGI IMG/M metagenome (GOLD analysis project Ga0210059, IMG submission 188042) | Ecteinascidia turbinata endosymbiont from Florida, USA - Sample 2 (SPAdes) (version 2) | ecosystem: Host-associated > Tunicates > Ascidians > Unclassified | place: Key West, Florida...
TGCGGCCCGCCAGCGATAATGCACAATTCATGCGGCCCGCGATAGTAATTAGGTTCCCCACTCCTGATGTAGAGAAATCAGTTGTTGTTGGGTGCCCTTCATACTTGACAAAACATAGGAATATAATAGAGTTGTGTTCTTGTATCGCTTCTGAATCACGAAAAATTTTCAACCGAGTATTTTATTTGAAACAAATAAATTTCATCACGGGGGGACCCCTTGCAGCGGGGGGCCCGGGGCAATTGCCCCCGTTGCCCCCCCTTAATCCGGCCCTGCAAACACTGCTATGAGCCCCCCCAAGTTGAAATATGAAAACTATAAATAAGTGCAGTTTTGTCAATTTTTACAATGTCAAGGCATCAACAGGGAATCAAAAAACTCACTCTAACCATAACGTCGGGTGCTTTTCACCTAGGTACCACGTGGCCATCACTCCTGGAAATCACCGGGGGTTCGTATTCCACAGGTGTGAGTAATCTTTGCAGAAAACTTGAAAGTGATCAATGCCGGCAAGTGCTCCAATCGTTGGCACGTGAACCTCGTTTTGATAGTGAACAGGTTCCACAGCGTTGTCTGGTCTCAAAACTCATGTCCTCAATAAAATGCTTTGGCCTTTTACCACAAGTGCACGCACAACAAGGAGCAAGCCTTTTTTGGCTAAGCCAAAGTTCTAGAAACTTCAATCAAGAAAAGAGAAGCACGAGGTTCGTCATGTCCTCAATAAAATGCTTTTCACCAGAAGTGCACACACAACAAGGTGCAGGCTCTTGCTGGCTCCAATTTCTTTCTTTTGATGGAGAATGCGTCATACATTCTCCAGCCTATTTCTGAATGAAAACCACGAGCTGAGCAGGAGCCATCCGCGCCAAATTGATTTGCGTCATGAAGGCTTGCACTCGTGCGATCTACTCCCATGCTGGCTTCGGTCAAAGGTTGCTGGCGTGGTTTACCAGTGAACCTGCATGCACTAACTCCTTTTGCCCAAACTGGTCAAGGTTACCTTAGGAGAGATCTTTGTGTAGGAATTTTGTTACACCTCAGGTAACCATGGGTCAATTTGGGCAAATTTTTGTTCCCCGTCAAAAACTACAAAACTTGTGCAGATTTCGATATGACAGTCCGAAAGGGCCTCTAAAAATGCAGCTACTGAAAGAATCAGCTTTCTACGTGAACGTTAACTAATTTTTAGTTTAAGTAGAAAAACCGTTTGCTCAAATTGGGCAGAGGTTACCTGAGCAGGATTAAGTAAGCAAAATAAAATTTCGTGTTTATTGGCTACTATTTAATTTCATTAAGTATGACTTTCATTTCTTGTGTTTTGTTTCTTCTTAATTTTTGTCTGATTTGGAACGTGTGAGTTTGTGTTATATTACTATTTATCTATTAATCTTCTAAGACACATTTAATAAGATATCTTGACCAGATAACCTTAGGGTTTGTGGATGACCCAGCTTCGGAAAAAATCAAATAGCCCACTATACAGAGCTAAGACATTTTTGTGTTTCGCTATCAAACTAGCGCTTCCTAAACATAAATATTTTCTGTTTTCTTCTTCTTTCTGCAGATATGTGTACTTTACTCAACGTCGCTAAATACATCTCTCTTTTTTACATTTTTTACAGTACTTGGAGAGACGTTTCCACAAAGCGATCCGCTTCGTTGTATCTATTATCATAATATGTACTACGGTAATTTCTTACATATCGTGGTGCATGTGCTGTGTACACAGGATTATTTCAAGCTGGTTTTTGGCATCTCCGTCTTCGTCGTTTGAGCCAGTTCTTTCAATCCAGTGTTAGGCAGCATTAGATCTCGGGGCAGGGGTTGAGCAGCCAATCGATTAATTGTCTCATCATCCAGAACCGTCAGGCCGTGCAGTCCGTGGGGTGCTCGATCGATTGGACATTGGAGGACAACATGGTCGACGCTCTGTTCTTCTGTGTCACACTCACAAGTCGTAGAAGGGGCCATACACCATTTGTGTAAGGAGGAACGGAAATGTTCAACACCGGTGCGGAGGCGGTTAAGCCGGACACACTGTTCTTTGCAGGGCTATTCCTGGAGGATTGGTGTAGATTTTCCAGGAATGGCCCTGCAATTGTTATAGGAATGGCCCTGCAAATGGCCCTGCAAAGACATGGAAGTGCGTAGTCTCGTAGTGCTCTCCAACCACCCTGAATTCCATTGGTGATCCGTCCAGAGCGCTGCACTTCTGTTGTTGTCCTCAGATGAACCGATGTGTTGTTGTGCAGCGGGTACAAATGGGTGTCTCCATTTGAGATTCCATGCATTCCCACTCGATGGACAGGTGAGAACTGAGTGGAAGCAGATGTCCAGGCTCCATAGGACGGCATGCTAGAGACAGTTTGGCTCCATTGCAACGAAGTTCAGCAGATTGGATGCCCGCGAGTATAGGAAGATTGTCCGCTGGTGTAGGACGCAGACATCAGTGAGCTTTCTGGAGGTTTGCAAAACCGAGCCATCACATAGCAATATAAGGAAAGTTTATGCTTAGCTGCTACCGTAAAGGACGCCTACTGCTTACCAAGAAGCATCACTGCGAATTTGTATCCCGAATTCGTACGGAGAGAAATGTCACAACAAACATGTAATTTACAGGCAACATCCGACGACGTGACTGAGCCACAATAAAAACGCTGCTCTTTCGCAAACCTTTAATTTCTAGTCTTCAGCAAAAAATATTTCCTGCCTCGGAAGTCTTTTTATTGTAAACAGCAACGTTTTCAATTACACTGTCTTTACAGTTTCACACTACAAGCAGTCTTCCTTACTTGTAGTCACGGTTTCAGTCTCACCACTGAACCAAGTTTCGATTTAGAAATTTAGGGTCATGAGCACAGCAATGGCAACACACTGAAAGGTTTTAGTTTCGACCTCGGGTGAGAAACAGCTTTCTTTGAGACTACAACCTTCAAATCGCAAAGTATTGAGTGATTTTAATTTTTGTGTCTACAAATTATTGTTTCAAAAATCAAGTCAAAATCAAAGAACACTCTAGAGCAGTGTTTCCCAAACTGTGTGCCGCTGAAGAGGCTGAAGTGTGCCGCGAACTTATTATGTTTTGACAAAACCTTCAGTATGTTACATCACTTCCGTTACAAAGTTTGTGAAGAGTAGGTTTTTATAAAGTAGGTGTGCCGCGGCCAAATCTAGTATTTATCATAGTGTGCCGTAACTAAATAAAGTTTGAAAAGCGCTGCTCTAGAGTCTAGACCCATTTATAAAAATACTAATTAGAGATTCATCTAAAATATTTTTCTAACTTTTGCATTTGAGAAATAGCTCATTGCAATGAAATATTTCATTTAACTTGGAGTTGCACGTTGGTTCTGTAACATCCAATATAATTTCATTTAAATAATTTGCGATTGCGTTGTTATTTTAGTCAGATTATAACCATTTTTTAAAACGAAAATATGCGCAACATATAATTGAAAGTATTTGCTAAACTTTATCAAATTGTTTACAATTACATTTCAGGTTCTGCTTATGGGGTCAATCATTTATTTGCCAGCGTTGGCATTAAATGCACTCACCCCATTGGACCTCAAATGGACAATCGTTTCAACAAGCGCTGTTTGCATCATTTACACAACTCTGGTAACTACTTTTGTAATCTGAAGTTTAAGCGCCGGATTTAGATGGTGGGGGGCCTGGGGCCCAGGCGTGGTGGGCGGCCCCATGTGCGGAAATTAGGTAGAGGTTGATCGATGAAGTCACCAGTATTTCCACGTACCATTAATATTCATGACGTAATCTTGTTACGTCAAATTTGCTAACTCAACTGTAACAAAAGTTTGTGATGCAACATGGTATTTGACAATAATTAGCGATTTGTGAAACTGTTGCAAAACCAGTCGCTAGAAGCATCGCATCTTTCTTTTTTTAATCTTTGCCTGAAAAATGTTTTGACAATTTTTTGGAAAAACTTTCTGGGCGATTCAACGTTTTCATCATCTCTAAACGCCAATCCTGGCTCAGCAATTAATTTTACGACAGAAACCAAGCGTTGCAGGCAGAGGCGATTTCCCATATTGTTGGTTATGATTGACCTGACTGGCTGGTTCTGTATCAGTTCTTCACAGTGATTAATTATATCTACCACTAAATGTAATCGTGGCATCTATATGTTCCATTGAATTCTCGTAGCTCCTCAGGCGCTCAAGAGCGCGCTTCCAGTCGAAGATTCTATTTCTAATAAGGAAGCACATTTAGTCATATCCGCGCACATCAGTCTATAAGTGGAACATTTAACACAAGTTTGTGAAGGAGAAAAACAAAGCCAGCTTCTGTCAACTACCGCGCCATTGCGGTTCTGGCAGCGAATAAGACATATACGCTACATTTCCGTGACAAGTTTGTCTTTTCCGTGTTGTGGAACATCATGTTTCAAAAATGACTCTTTATCACAGTGTCAGAAAGAACCTGTTTCATATTTCAACCAATGTTCCGATATCTTGGCTGGCCAGAGTGCCAAGAAACCCATATCGTTTCCTCCAGTGATAGCGTCAGCCATCTCATCTATCGTGTTTTTCGATGATACATCTTCACGTTCTTCTGCTGCTGCACTGCTGGTTAAACTAGGTCTATTTTCATCGTTACGTAGATCTAAGTCTGTCACATGCTCTTCGATTTTCTGTCCTCTTACAAGTTCCGCAGAAATGTCTCCGGTGGACTTCACTACCACTCTAAAATCGTCACTTGAATGTTTCTTGACTCGGCTGCAACTTCTTCCTCTCTCATTTTGCCTCTTTTGCTTTTTTACGTCTTTCAGAACCACTTAGATTAGCTCTACGCTTGATAAGATGACGATCCCTCTTTCTTTTTCCAATGTTCATTTATTAAGCTCAATAAGGCTGCCACATTTTCATCGAAAAAAAGGTGGACAACTTACGACTGACACTTACTTCGTTGAGTGTATTGTCTACACTTACCAAGTCAAATAACAATTAGGCTTAGAGCATTGAAGTAAGACGTCCAGTGTGGACGATGGTTCAGTCAAAACACACAAAACAAAATCTATGTTTACTTGTCCTATTTAGGTCATGGATATTTAGCAGTTTCCTTAAATTTCTAATGTAAAATCGCCTTTAACAATATTATGAAACTAGCTGCATGAAAGATGTTTCAAATTGTACGCCAGCTTTAATAGAGTAGAAACTAGTTCAATTAAACAGATTTCTCTTTCTTTTGGGTTTGTGGCTGTACCAAGGAAAAAATCGTTCCACATTAGCGTAATGAGCCATAGCTCTGAAGTAAAACTGTGCAATCTTTATCATTTCGCTGAAGCGTTAAATTGCATTACACGTTGCAAAATATTTTGCTTATCTTTCATGTTCCATCATTTTACAATAAACTGCATTTGGTTGATGCTCTTTTTGCACGAACTCAAACAAGTTTTGGTATTGGTCAAACAGTTTAGTTTCATCAGTAGAAATGTTTCTCTCAAATATATACTACTCACATGGTTCAACATTTTCGCATTCAGTTTTTTTGCAAACGGAGGAATCTAGTCAAAGCATTTAAATTCAGCAAATAAAGCGGTCCATTTAGCCAGATGAGCAACACAAGACTTGCACAATGCAGATACATCTGACATGAATAATACACAGTCACGATCCTTGCCTTCACTCAGTCTTTGAGTCTTCTTTCTGCTGATTTAACTTGGCTTGATATGTACATCTGCTTCTCTATTACTACTGAATCCTTGCCTTCACAGTCGCAAAACACGATACAACCTCAACAAATGATGCTTTGGACTTAATATTCTGAACTTGCTCATTAAAAGTAGCCACAAGCTTTTGGAAATGTCTTCATGTTTCAAACAGAGTTCACTAAGAGAATTTCAAAAAAAAGTTTTAGAACAACAATTGGCTTGTCGATGGACTTGAAGTATGAATGCGAAGCAGGGTACATTTGAAGCATCCTTAGTAAGCTAGGATAAAGTAATAGCCACCTGGTTACGCTGTGATAAATACGTTTTTGCTACTTAACATCCACAAAGTCACAATAGTTTTTTTACTCTCTTTTACAAACTGTGCAAATGCAACCACACGTCATTCAATCAGCTTGCAAATCATCTAGTCCTTTTCTGAAAAAGAGATACTTCTGACGAATTTCATCATTTTTTAGCATTACTGATTATCTACAATAGTTACTAGAAAGTACTACACTAAGCTACCTACAATACCCTGATCATCGTATCACGGTCCATCAGTAAAGCTAGTACAGTACCTATAATGGAGTCAGAAGTCCTCACTCTAATGCCAAATTCATTGAGACATTGAAAAAAGATTTACCACTGTTATGTAACGATTAATGTGAAAGCATTCCCGCCTTACCAGCCGAGAATTAACTCAACCAAAACATAGATTAATTGGACAACTTGCAGGTCCTCCAATAGACTAAGCCACGCCACCAACTCGTATCTTGTTGCAGTTGAGTAGGGAATGCTTTACAATATATCATAGCCAGTGGCGTAGCAGACAGGGGGAAGAGAGGCGAATTGCCCCCTGGCAAGCTAAATGTAAAAACAGGTCTCCCACTTGACTTATATTTCGGTTTGGCATTCTTTTGGTTTTCATTAGGTTCTTGTCTCTGTGTGTTTTTCGGATTATTTTCCGGTGATTTAGGGTTTTAGTTTAGCCATCCACATCCGGATTTATCATCATTTCTCAAGTTTTTTTTGAGTCTTGGCTAGTGGACCCAGTACAGTGGCCCGTGGGCGCCTTTTATTTAAGTTTAGCACCCTGGCTCAAAACTTTGGTTACGCCACTGGTTATAGCTATGTAAAATAAGAAATGTAAAAAGGAGGATATTTTAACATTTTTTAATGTCCTCGGAGATTGTTTTATTTCTCATGAAAAAATTGGACATGTACTCCAAAAAGAGGACGTATGGTAGCCCTACTTAACAATGTTACTCATATGCGACCTGTGCAAATCTCAGTAAGATGTAAAATCTACCAGTAACGAGTAGAGACCAAAGCTAAGGCGTTCTACGTGGCTTGACCTTTCATTCACTAGATTTAGATACCTTGCCGACTTTCAGGAAAACAATAAGTGTAATGGTTGCTTCATCACAATGTCAAATAATATGCAAGTGAAATACTGCCGTATGGGCGACCAATAGTTTAATAGGGTCTACAAACAAACTTTCCTGGCTAATGAAAGTTACTTAGTTGCACACACATGTTGTACACATGACAATACACATGAACAGGCCCCTTGGGCTCCCCCCTAAATCCGGCGCTGTGAAATTTTCTAAAACTCTTTTTATCATTCATTCATTTACACACCCGCTATTCTCCTGGGGAGGGTTTTGGGGCTACAGCTATAGGAGGACTCGAAATATCTCTCGGTCAACAGCAATTTTAGATAGTCATGTTAGTGCCACACCAAGACGGGACCATTTAAGGTCGAAGATGCAATTGTGTCAGATTGCCATTATTTGACCTCTGGGACGTTTTCCCGTGAATAGATTTAAAGCAAGGCAGGCTTCGACAACTTGTCCTGAGACATTCTGGTTACACGGCCGTACGAACCAATGTAGCTGAGATTTCTCTGTTCGGAGGAGAAATTACTCGATATTCAGGAATTTACGCATTTCACAAGGAAACAATTAGTCGGAAAGTTTCACGCCATGAACTCTTCGCACAAACTCCTCTTCCGCCGCTTGTATCAATAGCGAACTTCTAGTCATTACCTAAGATTTTTGACAATAGATGAGAATCGGAACAAAGACCGATGTAAAATCTGACATCTTTGCTGTCTTTGAAAGCTCTGTTTTGTTGCCACAGAGTGATAAATCTGACGCAGAATTGCATTTGCTTACCAACCCAAGTATTGACAGCTGGTTTCTGACAATAAGTAGCGGATTTAACAACTGAAGTCGTTTTTTGTACTTTAAATACAAGATCTTTTATGAAACTGATATAAATAACCATGGCAAATCCTAGAAGTATACCCGGTACTCAAGCCGTTTTTTTCGGTAAAAACACGCAACATGGAAACTGACTTGTCTCCTGACTAAACAATTGCAACCATTCATGATTTCATGCTCTTGTCATCCCAGTGTTAGCTTCGAAAAGCATACAACATCCAGCCTTGAAACACCAACACTTTTACAATTTGAAATTGTTCATTTGCACAGGATGGTATATACCAACGAAAAATAGTTCAAATTTCAAGGGATCATTTTCAATTTTGCATTGCTTAGTTCAAACATAGCATATTTGTTGCTGTAGCACAGAATTAATCGATGTTGCAACGCTATATTAGCAGTGCAACTGATTTAACTTGAGAAGCTAATGCCAAATGGAGTCTTGTTTAAAACACTGTCAACTAAGGTTATTTTCATATTTTCGGAGTTGCCGTTGGGTCTTTCAAGCTGCAAATAGTCAAAGCTTTTATATGACAATAAGCCATCTTCTTCGGTAAAATATTTTAGTGGAAATGTTCATATTAAAATTTCTGCGTTTTCTTTTGGCTTTCATATTCAGTTTAGCACCATGCTCTGCTCTCGTAGGTTTCGATCGGAGTGGTGCGAATTCTTGATTAGTTTTTTTTAACTAACAATGAAAATTATTCTCTATAGAAAACGTTGTTGATTCGATTATAGAATTTCAAAGTTTTTTTTCAATTGCATCAATTATCCTGATTTCAGGGAGGAATGAAGGCAGTTGTATGGGCCGATACGTTGCAATCCTTCGTTATGTTTGCCGGGATCGTATCTGCATGTATAAAAGCGACTGTAGACGTTGGAGGAATCAGTAGGGTTTTAGAAGCTCTCGAACGAGGACAAAGAAATACGTTGTGGAAGTAAGAGTCCTGTCTGAGGTTGTAAATCTACCGTGTCTCCTAATTTGTGGAATGAAGGGGCATATACCAACTTTTACATAGGCTTATTTTTTGCGATTTTATGCCTCAATAGTCACTCGTATTCTGAAATGGAAAAAAATCATCATATCAAGTGCAGGATAATCTTTTCAACAAATTAAAACAAATACAAAGCCGTGTGGTTTATATGCGCGTTTGTTATGTATATCTCATGATCGTAACTTATGTTTTGGATCTGCTATTCCATGAATTTTGGCAAACTAAAATGACAAACATTTGCATTCAGATATTACGCATACCTCTGTAATAATATAGTTGAATTTTTCTGGTTGTCAAGCTGGTGGTTAATCTACCTTTTGCGATGGAAATCCAATTAGTCAAACCTTGCCTCATTCCCGATGTATCACAGTGCAGGAGAGTGATATGCGCCGCACACCTCAATTCCAACAAACTTTGTCTCTTTGCCTTTGAGTGCGAATAATAATCGTAGCTGCAGTGCACGGAAGTCAAAAACAGCTAATTGTAAGCCAATTGCTGGCTACCTTTCTCATCAGTAAACAACGATGAAAAATTAGAACGCAAACCATGCACGTCACATGTCAGGTGTATATCACGATTAAGGAGCATTCACTTAAGACAAGATCAAAGGAGAAATGCACCATCCATGTCAGTGGTTCACAACGAGGACGATATCGCAAGGGGGAAAAATATTTGAAGGGGTGGCCGGGTGGCAATAAACTACAAAGGTGTCAAAAACGTTAATGATTGTTTGATTAACTTGCAGTCGTATAACTGTAGTTTTACGTGAAATCGATTTCCTATCTTAAAAAATTTGCTGATGGATGCAAATACCCACATTTGTGGAGACTAGTTACTGCACTATGCTAGTTGCTAAGTGACAGCTTTTGCAGACCTGTGTGGTTTCACCCAACTCAAAATAACAGTGCAAAGAGTATGTTCAACGCCTGCCGCAAGTTTATGTTGCAAGAAACAACATTTGAAATTTTTACTGTTTCAGTTTTCGATAATTTAATGCGTTGCACATTTAAACTGTCGAAAGAATGAACGTAAAACCCCTGTGATGTAGAAACATTCTATCGCGGTTCAGAAAACCTATAGGTTTTATTGCTTCACACTATTGTGTTTGTGTAAGGTGGATTGTGCTAACTTTATTCAAAGGATTAGTCAAGCAGGAAAACCTGTCAAAATCTACAATCGCTAAAAATGAAAATTTTGTTTTTAATGTGCCTGATCCTTTGCATTTACTACCGCAGATGTTAAATTTTATATGCAGATAATCTTTTTTCAGCTTCAACATTGATCCGACACTACCTCATACGTTCTGGACAATCATGATTGGACTAGGGTTCACGTGGTGCGGTGCAGTGTGCATAGACCAGTCGGTCAACCAGAGATACCTTGCTTGCAAATCTGTGAGAGATGCCCGAATGTAAGGGTTTGCTTTCTGGATTCAGTATAATATAAATAACCTTTGTTTGTCTTGTACAGGGATTGCAGAAGATGACCTCAATGTTGACTTTTGATGCGCTGTCCATTGCTGATTCTCCAATGCGAAAGTGCTATTAAAGGGTTGCAGAAACCACGATCGTGCCTTGTACATAACTGGCCATGAATCGCCAGCCAATAGAGCTAGAGAATTGTTCACACACTCCAAAGATGCGGAAAGTCTTGTAGTTTCGGTTATAAAAATATTGGGAAGTTATGGCGTTGGCTTTTTTGTGAGTGACGTCATAATTGAGGTAGGTTTATGTTTTTGGATGACATCATCGGGTGTTAGGGCCAAATTCAAGAGGCAATTTTTTGTTTCTTTCCTTGAAAAAACTAGGCCAAAATCCGCATCTTTGGAGCCCTTGACCGCTTTTTAGCGGTAGTGGTTGCATGTTATGGCCTAAAAACAACAAATTAATGAAATAATCCTCTAGGGCAGGGGCGACAACCTTTTTTGCACTGCGGACCGGTTTAAAACTGAAATTTTTTCGCGAACCGGCCTTCAAAAAACCACAAATGTTCAATAATGAACATTTATTACAACTCATGTAAGGTTCTCATTAAATCAAAGGTTTTGCAACTTTGATTTAATGAGAACCTTGAGTTTGTTTTGCCGCAAAGAGACGCTCCCGCACCTATGAATTATGGAACTCAATGACACCCGCAGTGTCTCCGTCACGTCCAGTCTGTTTCGCGGTTTCGTCTTTGTTGCTGCCATCACAGAAAATCCAGACTCGCATAAGCAGGATGTCGGAAACGGCAGCAAAGTTTTTAATGCTTTTTTGGCAAGGTCAGGGTATTCTGGCAAGACCTTCATCCAAAACATTTGTAGATTCGTTGTATGAAAATACATTTCAGGCTACCACCAGTTGCAATGTCCAGCAATTGGTCCTCGCCTTCTCGTTCAGGCAAGGTTGATTCACCTAGTTTGAAAATAAATGGATTACGGATCCATTTCTTTGCATATCGAGGGTCTTCAGCACTTGGAAAATAGCGTTTGAACTCTTGTAAAAGAACACGCAAATGACTGCTCACGAGATCGGAGAACGTTTGCTCAGGCTCGCTGTCTTTCAGTCTCTGCTAATGTTTAAAACATGTCAAATACCCCTTCGTGTACGCGCTGCTCCCATAGTTTATATTTGTCTTTAAATGCAGCCACTTTATCAACTTGAATAGAGTTATCAGTTTGCCTTACAGTGAAAGATTTAGTTAATTGAGCAGATTGAAGATGTCACACTGGTAGGAAAGTTCGAGAACTCATTTTTCATCACTAAATTTGTTAGTAAGATCTGAATTTTTCTGCAACAGAAACCTTTGCAGTGCTTCACGTAATTCAAACCCTCTGTTCAACGATTTTCCTCGGGAGAGCCACCTTACGTCTGTGTGCAAGTGAAGGCATTTGTGCTCTGCATCCATGTCGTCACATGCAGTAGATGCTCAAACAGCCGCGCGTTAAGTGCACGAGCTTTAACGAGGTTGATCATTTTCACTTTATCATGGAATAAACTATGGGAAGCTCAGGTGATATTTTTCGGTTCGCCAGCATTTCCCTGTGAATGACACAACGAGTGGCCTCACACTCTGGTGCGACCTCTTAATACGAACAGTTAAAGTGCGCCAATTATGGCTGCAGCCCCATCCGTGCACACACCGACACAAAAAGACCAGTTCAGTTTTCCTGTGAAAAATTCTTAACTCCATCAACCCAGCATGCGTTTATTCGTAATAGGCCTAACATTTTAAACCGTGAAAGTTTTAAGCTAGCCTAAACCAAATCCTAACTTCCTTGCAAAAACACTTAGCAATCAGAGATAGCTTTACGAAAGCAATGACATCACTTGCCCATGCATAGTCCATAACAGGCCTACCAGTTGTCACTGTCAATACCCAATTAGTTTAGTCCAGGCTTGCATTATCTCAATTTCATTCAGTTGCGTTTACGCAATTGTTACAAACATTACGCCATTGTTGCGATTCCCAAGTGACTGAGCAATTGCACAAAATTTCTCTCTTTTTCATAAAACGTCAGAAAAGTAATTGCGTCTAGTGTTACAAAAATGTTTCAATGCATTTGACCTGGAAAATGATACGGCCCGGTAACGAACTCCTCACGGACCGGCACCGGGCCGCGGCCCGGTGGTTGCCGACCACTGCTCTAGGGAATTAATTAATTAAATATTATTTTTTGGCCATAATTTTCTAACTGCCATTACTGCGCTTAGAAATGTGTTTGATACACAACCAACCATCTTCCTTTCGCTGCTGGATGCAGTCGCGCAATGGCAAAAAACCTTCACATTTATTTTGAATTCAAGTAAGTCGTAAAAATTACAGAAAAAAGTTTTGAAGTTTTTATAATGTTACCATGATGGGTATCAGTAATTTTTGACCAAGTGTATTGTGCGTGAGCGTGACCACATAAATTTTTCCTTCACTTTATTTTTTCATCTATTTAGTAAGACGCGGGGTTACATTCATAGTTTTCATTTTATTTTTCAGAGCTGCTGTTGTGTCATTCATACCGACGTTCACCTTCCTTTCACTGTCGGTAGTGACAGGTTTGACCATGTACGCCTACTTTGAGGGATGCGATCCAATCCAAGCAGGAACAATCCAACGACCAGACCAGATGATTCCATTGTTAGTGGCCAAAGTTTTTCAGGACATGCCTGGGATGACTGGTTTGTTTGTATCAGCTGCTGTAAGCGGAACGTTAAGGTATTTTTTTTATTACAAGTTGTGTTTTATGTTTTTCCTACATTTATCCCTACAGTCAAAACCATAAGATAACCAAATATAAGATAGCCTGTGTGCAAACAACCATCTATCAGTGCAGTGTAGGAATTGGTTATTTTGCGTTTCTGAGATTTACCAGCTTCAGACATGCTTGCATCACGATGCGTAACTTGCACAAAGAGCCTCTACCAGGAAGTTGGCTGTACTTTGAACCAGTGGCGGCTCGTGACTGTGATTCGCGGGGCTGCTGCAACTCCTCGTAACTGAGGTTTTATAAAGAATGAACAGCATCGCGTTTACCACGACGGTGCGGACTGTTATGGCTTATGACATCTCTCTTTCTACGAACCAAACGTGAGACTTATGTGCGTTGATATGCTGGAGTGACATGCTATGGGGTGAATTGGTGCCCTTTCAAAACAGACCTGTTCCCAACGGAATACCTACAACAGACCACGTTCATAATTTACCTGTTCATAGCAGACCAGTTCATACGAGACCATATTCATAGCAGACCACGTTCATAACATACACATTCATAACAGACCCGTTCATGATAGACAACGTTCATAATAGCGGGTCACGCACGTTGGATACAAGACAAGAATGTTGAAGAGAAAGCGCAGCGATCAGCGTCAGGAGCATATGAGTCAGTGCTTCGACTGGCGCTTTGATTTGCAATCACAATTTACAACAGTGAATCCCAACGCAGGACGCACGTCCAACCTTGCGCTAATTTGATATTTAAATGTGGCAAATTGAGAATCAAATTTACTGGCGGAAATAGGCTTCATCTGCTGAATGGTAGTTCGTTCATTCATTCATTCGTTCATTCAATCATTCATTTATTCACGTTCATATCCGCGTTTCATATGGCAAAGGTTGCGGGGGCAGCATGCCTAAGAGGACTCCAAATACCTCACGAACAACAGCAATCCCAGCTTCACACCAGGGCGGGATCAAGCCATCTCGGAAATGTGGTCACTCCACCTGGTCGGTGGACGACCGCTGGGCTGCTTTCTCGTGGGTGTAGCCAACCGGACTTGCCTCGGCAATTTTGCCTGGGACACCCTGGACACATGGCCGAAACAACGTAGGTGGGATCTCTCAATTCGGACGAGAAGTGGCTGGATGTTCAGGGATTTACAAATTTCACAGCTGTTCACTTTTTCGCAAAGTGTCACATCTTGAACTTTTTGCAAATCACGTCCCTGCCGCTTGTGTTTTCATTAGTATTTATTCAGTCATTACCTAAGATGTATAACCATGGTTAAGTATCGGAACAAACACCAGTTGAAAAGCTGACAGTTTTGCCGTGTTTGGAAGCTCCCGTTGTGTGATTACTAAGCGATAAAGCTCACGCAGAACTACGTCTGCTTTGCCAATTCCCGCATGAATCTCCTTCCCTCTTCCGTAAGTGTAATGCGACTCACTACACTGCCTTGGGTATCTGGAGAGACAGAATATCTGGTTATTTTTATTGCTGATTTTCATTCCAGCTTGATCGTGCGCAACAGAAAGCCGAACGAGTGAGTGTTGAAGGCCCTGTTGAGAAGGTGCTAGCAGTACCAAATCTTCGACAAAAAGCAAAACTGTGACTGTCTATCCAATGGACTTTGAAGGAGAGGTGTGAAAGCATACACTCTTACCGTACGATTGCAATTTTACTCCGCTGACAGGACATAAATTTCTCAGCAGGATACAGTGACATGACGGCCGGTAACGGGGGATTGTCAACACCGTACACCCGCAGCACTCTCCAAAGCTATCCACGAGGAACCCGGTATCATGATTTCGTGAGGTCGACAAAACATGTGCAGATGTCTTTTGCATGGTCCAGCTTCACCACTTGGCTCCACCAAGCGGTTGATTTTTTGCCACATTCGCCTCTCCGTGTTGTTTCTGCCTGCACACCCGAGCAACAGATGAAGTTATAGCTGCTTTGAACAGCCGCCATTCCACCTCCGCGTCCTCTGTGCATTCCTGGAGTTCTCAGAACATGGACGATACGCAGTCTGCAGACGTCTTTCTTACGGCTTTGTCCGCCAGGACCTCCCACTTGATTAGGTAGGATCTTCTCGCCTGCATGTTTGTATAGGTTCCGCCGAATTTTCCAGATGCAAGTTGCAGACCAGCAGGTGGTGATTGTTTGGCATTTCTGCACCCTTTCTGATATGATCATCTGACACTGAACGGAAATAGTCAGCTGAAACTATGCAGAAAGGAATGAGTGACCGTTGACCCAAATAATTTCTGCACCAGGTCTACTTGCGCACATCTCTGTGTTGGAGGAAATGTTCCTGAAACACAGTGGGTTGTTACAGCAGAGTTGTAGCAGGAGTTTTCCATTATGATTTATATTTACTTCAGTATAACCATGTAGGCCGATCACACCACATCAAACCCCATCATATTTCCCAACGTGTACACTGATGTCTCCCTAAACAAAGGATCGAGGATTCGTTAGCTTTAACCCTTCGCAAGGAATAACTAATTTTTTGCCACGAATTGCTGGTACAGCTCACTTGAGTTTGGGCCGTATACTTGTACAAAACACAAAGATCGTTCCAATAGCTTCAACATCAACATGCACACTGTTCCTGCTATTGCAATCCATTCATTAACACAGTTTGCTTGCTGAAGGCTTACAAGTGTCCTCATTACAGCCTTACAAACCTTGCTGGTACAACTAGGGAGTAGAAAAGCTTCCACAAATCATTTAATCTAGCTTAACAGTGTTAGAACCACGACGCTTTGTGAAAAATTTTCCAACAGCATCCAGGGAAAATTACTTTTGACCTTCTTGAAGAATGCGTGTTCTTTTCCCTGTGAGCAAAGTTATGTTTCAGTTTCCAACTCTGTGAATAACTCTGCGCTGTGCTTATTCGCCTCCCAAGATTCTTAGCGGGCGCAACGTGTGGCCTGCAATCATGGATACCTGGTGGGGAAACTGACACGAATTTTTCGCGTCTCAAAGAGTATGGTTTTGAATGGTGCCGTGTTGGTAACATTCATTTCCCACTCTTTTGCTGACGAATGTATTTTATGATTGTTGGTGTGTTTATCGTTGTTTCCTAGCATAGGTAAATGTTAACCTTTGATTCACATATTCATTGATTTACTGCCATCTTCACTGCCGAGGATTTTGTATAAAACAGGACTTGGTTTTCATGAGGATTTGGGCGATTTTGGTGTTTTCTCGCCACCTGGTGAAACAAAACTAAAATGGAACAAAACATTGCAGAAATAAGTTTATTGTTTAGTGCAGGGGTCACCAACGTGGTGCCCGGGGGCACCAGGTTGCCCGCAAATGCCAAGGTCGCCCGCGGGCTTTTATTAAAAATAACATTAGCATGCTCAATGTCTTCACATTAACGAATATCAATACTAAAGTAATTGATGGTAAATTTAGTAAAATTTTGATTTCACATGTGTGTATCAAACCAGTAACCCTTCGCATTAATCGGTAATCGGTAAACAAGAAGTAGCTCGCAGTTTCAAAAAGGTTGGTGACCAAAGTGTTAATCGAACCCACCTCGTGCGTGGTGGCGCGATGCGCCCTTCATGCTCGTTGACATACGAATGACATGCAATGAGCGATGACATACGAACTTCGACTCGCGCGGTGCGAGGTAGAGAGAAGTTGGATAGGTGTGTCTGTGAGAGCCATTATCATCGTTTAATTCTCGAGACGTCTCAAGTTTTCTGTTCGCACGTTCTGTTTCTATTCTGTTTGAGTTCATCCGAGACAACAAGAAATAAAAATGATCAAGTACGTGAAATTCAGTCTCAGTGTGAACAATGATTATAAACACTTGACTCCTTAGGCGACCACCATCGTCGCTTACCAATACTTCCAAGACATCCGTCTCTACACAAATGGCCCCCACACCAGGACACGTCGTTTCAACAGTTGTAACAGTTCTACAGAATTAATGAACCCACACAAGGAAAATGGACAATACCAAAGTTGCTACTCGAACCTGAGTAACAAATTTAAAATTTTTCAGTTTTTAATAATTCTGAAAGAGTTTGTGATCAGATTTCTATTGCAATGTACTTCAATATTTCCATACTTGAGTTTTGAATGTGCTGTCGGCAACGAAAACTACCGAGTTTTATTTTGCTTCGTATCACAACTGTGAGCATGAAATAATCTATTTAAACGTATCTGTGGTTTCTTGTACTTGTACACGACATTGGCTACTTCAAGATCGTAAATATCTGTTTATTTGTAGGCTTCTCTGCATTCATAAATGCTTGTAATTTTAAAAGTCGCAATTCCAGATATGTTCAAACATCTAGCCTGGATTTGGTGAATTAATCGAATTTTTCTTAATTTTTTTCCGACAATACTGTAATATCTGGCGTAATATTATGGAACAGCTCATTCTATTTGAATAAGCATTGTTTGCAGACTTAAGGACTCACTATGCATAGTTCTCCATGAAAGTGATATCCTATTAAAAATGTCCTAGTAAATTCCTTGCTTATGTCACATGTGGAGTGTAGTTAGTATTTCCATCATTACGTATCAATAATGCTTGAAAAATATATCCATAATCACCATTACATACATGGGCGTCGGAAGAATTTTTTCCAGGGGGGCCACTAGGGGATTTTTCCAAAACTTTTCCTGGGCTGGCCCAAAGTGGTGAAATTTTAATTTTTCCTCTCAAAACTCGGAAAACAACATTTTGCTAAATATTTCAAAATCCAGGGGTCTTTGCCCCCTTGATTCCCACTTCCGATGCTCATGATTGCATATATCTTGAATCTAAAAACCTGCTTTTTAATACCAACTCTGGATTCACAAACATTATTTCAAAATTTTAACCATGTGGAAGTTACTTATAAACTTATTGTTACTGTATTGAGTAGCTGCTAATCACAGGTTGTGTTTTTAAATATTTCAAATGTTTGACAAAGTTGTTCACACCGTTCTTCTTTTTCAACTATGCACCAGCTTTGTGTCACTGACTCTCTTCGCAACGTCATGCCGTCATACTTATCAAGAAGCTAGCAGCTTTTGCGTCTTGGAAGCTTTCATTTTTGAACTATTCCATGTTTTTTCTGGAGCGCCACAGGGGTTTGAGCTTGGCCATTACTTTTTGATTTATTGGTACAAACATAAACTTTGCCATCTCTTTATTTGCTGGTGATATTATAATGTTCTTCTAAAGATCCTGAAACTATGCATACTCTATTGTTTCATAATATGTGTCAATTAGACTTGTGGTTTGATTTCTGTAGTGGTATGCCATCAGTGTTGCAAAAATGCGAGTTCTTTCAATTGCAACCAATCTACCTCTTCATCCTCCGTCACATTTTCGTAACCAAGCATTAACTGCAGTTACTTCCATCAAACATCCCGAACTCATTTTTCATAAATCTATGACTTGGCGTTTGCACATCTCAATACAGCATCACAGAGGAATGCCAATATTTAATGTGTTGAAGGAATTGAACACTTTACACCAAGAAATTCACTGTTATTGCTTTTATCGTGCATACGTTTTGTCCGTCCTTGATTAAGAAGATAGTGTTTATGATAAGTTTTCTGTTGTAGACATCACTTATCTAGAAAGCGTTCAATTGTTGCTACAAAGCTTATCCTTGGTTGCCACAGGACTACATCTCATGAACATATCTACACCTCCGTCGTCATTCAAATTCTTATCGCATTTGCTACATACTTTTCGGAACATGCCCTTATTTCCTCTCTTCCTTTGTTCCAAATATTTCAAAATCTTTCCAACTACTCATCGCATTTTTATCTCAGTGTACAGCTACACTCACGCAAAACCTCGACTCTGCATATTTCAATTTTATAAAACGCTGAAAACTTTGGAATTCACTGCCCCCTGCGTGTTTTGTTTAACGTTCTCGCCAAATTCTGCTTCAAAGTATTTAACTTGTTTCTCGCCAAGACAAGCAACGCATACTATTTGCGCGGTTATAGCACTCCTTTAACTGCAATCTTGCGCGAGTTTCGCATGGGCCACAGAAAACTTTATATCGATGGCCACTATCGTCGAAATTGCCAATATGGTTCTGTTAGGACTGAGCATCATATATTCATTGAATTCCCTTCTACCAACGCCTCACGTCGACTCAGAACCGTCGCCAGAAAGTTTTCAATAGGGGGCTTTGCGTTTCTGCGAGAGAGCTTTGGGTTTGTGCTGGGGTCTTGACACTCTAAAAATTGACAAAAAACTAAACTGATTTATTGTGTTTGCTGTTTCAATTTGGCGGGGCTTGGATTTTTGGCGAGGCTAAGCCCTCAAAAGCGCCCCACCCTGTGGCGACGGGAGTCCTGCTTTTGTCGAGAATTCAAGAGATTCTTCAGATGAAGGTGTCATGTCGTGCTCGGTATTAACATTTTTTAATTACAAAGAGCTGTTAAAAATATTTTTAACCGGGCATCCGATTTACCGAGAGATCCGTCTATGTCCCTGTTGAGGCAGACGTGTTTACATTTTGACATTAAACCAATTTATTTTTTCTTGTTTCCAGTGCCGTTTCATCAGCAATCAATGCTGTGGGAATTTTATTTTTGGAAGATTTCATTTTGAAAGGATGGCCCAACATCACACCATCGATGCAAGTTACCATCAGCAAGCTACTTGGTAAGCTACAGTTTTATAACGTTGCATGTTTTTTCACTTGCTATTTTTATTGAATCAGAAATGAGCGTTGTGAGGTATTCATGCTTAGTAGCTAAGAGCATATTTGCGAAGGAAAGACGAATATATTAAATTTACCGTCTACAAATCCCAAGAATAATGCGTAATTTCATGAAATCAGAAAACGTTGAACTGGAGAGGTGTGGTCGTGTAAATGTGAGTGCATACGCTAGTGGCCTTAGCAATCTGCTTACTCTTATTGGTTTTGCCAGACTGTAAAGCAAACTTGCACACTCTCATGCAACTCTTTTACAGTGGCTGCATTTGGACTTCTATCAATGGGATACGCGTTTTGCGTCCAATACATGGAAGTAACAATCATTGAACTAACTTTTATAATACTTGGTAGCCTTGGAGGTCCGATGTTAGCCGTATTCACGTTGGGTTTGTTTTTACCTTGGTGCAACGCAAAGGTAAATTAACTGTGCATGCCTGATTATCAGCAGCGAGATTGTATATAATACTTTAAATGCATTCTATCCGTTTCAATCCCTTCTGATTACCAAGTGAAGTAAGACCGTGAGTTATTCCTAAAGTAACCTATTGCACACATAAACAAAAAGTTTATGCGATTTGTGAAAAAGCAACTAGAGCAAGAGTTTTTGAAACTCGGTTAAATGTGATTTGTGAATTAGAGCAAGAGTTCTTAAAATGAAATTAGAGCAAGAGTTCTTAAAACTCGGTCTTTTACAAAACAGCTAAACTGTGACATTACCTTGATTTCTTCTAGAATAGGCTTCGATCATGCCTAGTGTGCTAGTACTGTCACGTATCTCATGTTCTTATAGAAACGATGGCAATGGATGTAATGTTTAGCCTCTGCTAGCAGTCAGACAGGCATTTGTAGTGTTTCAGTGGTTTGCATGATGTTCCATAATAAGGTTGTAGAATTGTACATGGCGGAGTGACAGGGAACTATATTAGCCTTCACATGTGCAGATGACTGTATTTAAATTTCACCAATACAAATGTCCGAAGCACTTCCTAAGAGAGGAAGTATCAGTTGCGGCTTCGTGTTGCGTTGTTAGCACATAACGTGCATATTATTTGAACTTAACATTAAAATTCGTCGAATAGAATGTAGGGTGAGCAAACGTGAAAATGGCTGAAAACACATTTGCATTTACAATATACCAAAACCTTTGCAATAACTGATTAAAACTTTATTCCAACTTCCGTCATTTTCGTACCGGTTGTAGTGCCCCGGTTAAATTTTTGAAACATTTCTTCAGGTTTGTGATAATTGTTTATTAATCGTGTTGACTGGGAAAGCACTTTATTATATCTGAACATGCGTTAGTTGGTGGTGCTGTAATTTTAATGCTGTATTATGTTCTACGATGGATTTATTCCTTAGATATCATGTTTGGGACATATCAACTTGCAATTGTAAAGTTACGAAACTAAGCAATTTTAAATGGATTTAATGAGGCAATTGTGTTTATTTTCATGACTATCATCATTTTTGCAATATTTCAGACATAGGAAAAACTATTTCATTATGCTGCAGCAAAACATATTTTGAAGAGTACACTGCACTCTCTTATTACTGTTGAAGTCATAATTTTTATTTGTTTTTCTCTAACAGGGAGCAATTGCAGGCCAAGTATTGGGTACCGTTTTCCAATGTTGGGTGGCAGTAAGCAGTCTCGTATATGGTAAACCTCCAGAAAAATACAGCTTTTCGCCAACGTCCATTGAACTGTGTGTAGAGCCACCATCGCTTAACTTCACAGAAATATTTATTACTCATCAAAATGTATCCTCCACACTTGTAACTGTTGAAACGATTGGAACAACTTCAACAAGGTAGCAAACTATCAAAGACTTCGTTCCATGTACCTTTTTCAGTTTCAGCTTTAATTTTACTGTAGAATCTTGGAAATTTTTGTGGAAAATTCGAAAACTTGCAAACAGCAAAGTGAATGCAAACAATTCATTTAATTTCTGAACGCATGAAATGCAATTAGCCAACGTTCATTTTCCGCCTCGATGTTTACTGCGTCATGTAAATTGCTTTTCGCTTTATAGTTACAAAGGAATCTAAGAAAGTAGCAGCTTACAATACGCTCATAATGCGAGAGACATTTATTGAAAGGAGTACATTTTCTTTTACAGTAATTTGAATCGAACGAAGCAAACCAATATACCTTGACCTATGAAGAATTGCCGCAATTGTAGATTTTGTAGAAATTATTTAGAATTTATTTTTTGAATTTGAACCACATTTCTAGAATTGGTTGCCACATGTGTAGATTGATTGGAGTTGTACATGATGTTCTACTTTGCTTCAAAATCGCTGACATGTGTTGAATACTGTAGCGAAAACTTAAAATAAGTAACTTCACAGTTTATGTGTGTATAGGACAGTTATTCAAGACACGTTGTTTGCGGTATCGCCGCTCCATTACTCAACCGTCTCCTTTCTCGTTACTGTGATTGTGGCAATGGTGGTATCCTTTGTAACAGGTAAGTACAATTTTGTTATTGCCGAGTTTCGAGGTATATGACGCCGCATGACACAGCGCCAAGAGGAAGTCATCTAGTTTTGGAAATCGCAGTGCAGCACAGGCAATAAGAGGGAAACAGGTCGAGCTCGGTGTCTCTTTACCGAAACATCACGGACCCTACATTCTGAGCTCGCCTCTCCAAAAACAAACCGATACATGTGCGAAGAAAACAACCGAATATTTAAAAGTGTGAGGTGTGTTAGGATCAGGGAAAGTTTCAGGTTGCATCATATCAAAACAGTTTTCGCTGATCATGCTTCTGCTTTTACAAGCCTCCCTGTTGTTTAAACCTTTGCAACCATTTTTAAACCCTCGAGTTGTAACATCTCATCTACACTTTGACCGTTCTTTCTCAGCTTCAATTTAAGCACAGGTTTTGCCTGTTACCAGTTTTTCCCGTAAAATTTCATGCATCTGGATAAGCTTCGCATGATGTGGAAAGAAAATACACCTATTGCAATTACTGTTTTTATACTGAAGAAAAGACACATTTCAAATCACAATGAAACAAGTTCGACATTTGATAAAAACAATAATACTGCGAGATAGACGAAACTTCAAACTGTCTTGGGTAAACAGAATCAAACGACAAACTGAAGTACAACGATTTCAACTACCTTATCAAGGTAGTATCAAATATAACAACAGAAAATCCAATAACATCCATGTCCGAAATTATTAGCCACACATTGAATGTTATTTTCCAACTGTTCAATCAAATGCCAGTTTAACATTTGAATTCCCGAAAAAACAAAATTTTGGACTTTTGTCTGGTACATAACTGGCCATACCTGACCGCTGATAGAGGTGCAGAGTTATTCAAACCCTCCAAACATGCAGAACGTCTTGTAACTTCGATTAAAAAATTGTTAAGGTTTTGGTTAGCACTTTCTTGGAAGTGACGAAACAACTGGGTAAAGGCAACAGTTTTTGGCATGACGTCACCTGATCCTGAGAAAAAATTAATGGGGGGATTCGTTTGTTTTTTCATTTCAAAAAATATCCGAAAAACCTCATCTTTGGATCCCTTGGTTGAACTCCTAGCGTTTGCGGTTGGCAAGTTATGGCTAAAAAACACGAAAGTAATTGATTAATTTGTGTTTTTTGGTCATTTACTAACCACAAAGACTAGAATGCCAATTCAGGGCTACAAAGAAGAGGATTCGTCTAGTGTTTAAAAAAAACAGGAAAATCCCCCCTTGAAATTTTTAATCAGGCCCCGATGACGTCATCCGAAAAACTCTTTACCTGCCCCAGTTCTTTGGCATCTCCCAAAAAGTTCAAAACTAAAACTCCAATTTTTAATGGAAATTAAAAGACGTTCTGCATCCTTAGAGAGTTTGAACAGCTCTCTACTGATTTGAGCTACAGCCAATTGGTCAAGTATTGTTGATCTGGTAATAGAGCTGTCCGTAGTTTACTTAAAGTAAATCGTAGAGCGCGCGTTTCACTTAGAGATCTATTTTATTCAGCACGCATGGTACAGGTCAAGAACATTTATAATTATGAATTAGCAAAACATGTGTACAAAATTTATCACAATATCTTTCCTGATTATATCACAAATGGTTTCAACATTTCTGCTACTACCAAAATCAGAGAAACTAGACAAACTTCCTCATTGACATATGAAATTCACCTAGCTAAGACACTTAGTGAACGACGTCACACATCTTTTCGAGGACCCACAATATGGAATGATATTCCAAATGATTATAAACTAGTCAATTATTTTCGATTCTCTTGATAACAGAAAAACTATTTAATTGAACATCCATACGTATCATAAAAACTTAATTTTTCCGCTTGGCTGCTGTAATTGTGTTGTAGCGCGTCCTGTTTGTGCTAATGTCTTGTTGTTATCTGCACCGTCTTTTGCAGATATATGTATAGATTTCTGTAGATTATGACGCGTCTTCTGTGCAGTTCGACTTGTATTTCGTGGGGGAGGATGACTCAAAGACCTTGCGGTCATTCTCCTCCCCCTGATATCTGATTTTTTCAGATGTTAAATAAAAATGTCTGTCTGACTTCTGTATCTCTATCGGTTGGCGAGGTATGGTCGGTAATATAACCAGCCAAAATACCCAAAATTTTGGCTTTTCGTTACTTAAAGGGCAAAGCAATTTGATGTAACACTATTCCTTTAGTCACTTAAAAGCATTAGTGTTTCTGTATGCTTTCGAGGAATCAGTCGACTGCCATTTGCTTTCGTCTTTTTGCGATGATTCAAACTTGCACATATCTCTATTCAAGTTTGTACTTTCCACGATGGGTATAAGCAAGGAATCGATCAGCAAACTTTTAATAGGAAATCGATTGAATCATGGGTAAAATTTAAAATCAAGTAAAATTAAAAAAAATCACGCAAAATTACGCATCCTCAGTCCTTTGAATAAGGACTGAGGATGCGTAATTTTACGTGAAATCGATTTCCTATTAAAAATTTGCTGATCGATTCCTTGCTTACACCCATCGTGGAAAGTACATACCATTCCTTTAGTCTTCAAACAACTCCCAATCCTGCAAATATCCAGAATCAAAGTGAACAATACGCATAACTTAGACGCTTTAAATATCACTTGTGCAATATAAATGTGAATCATACCTAATCTATCAAAACGTTTCCCAGCATTACATGAGGAACGCCGTTAGCTCGACCACACCTCGGACAGTTGATGCTCAAACATCCCTGTATTAGTGGCATGCGAAAAATCTACAGATGACTCTTTTATATTTTTCAGTTCTTTTAGTCGAAAAATGTGGTTCTATTCTTCAGTAAAAAAGCAACTGCAACTCGATTTGTAATATGTTGTCAATTTTTCTATGTAGGAAAGAATAAGCCCGAGGAAATGGATCCAAAATTATTTGTACCTATTTTGGACCACCATTGCCTGCCAGATAAACTCCGCATCTTTCTACGTTTCGGCGTTCCTGAAATAGAAAATAATGATGAGTGGAGAGGAGAACTTACTCAAAAAGACGAAGAAAGTTGTTTTCCAGCTTCTGACGATTACTGGGATGTGACGACGAAAACAGTGACTACACAGCAGATACAATGATTTTAAACGAAAGTCATTGACACAAAACCATTTAAGTTTGCATTACCCGCTTTTCCTCTGGGAACGGTCGCGTGGCAGCCTTAGGTACACTCGAAATACCTCACGGTCAACAACAATCTCTGACACTGTAGTTCTGCTGGCTCCACAGCAAGAAGGGACTAAGCAGGGTTGGAGATGTAGTCACTCCACTTTGTTCTTGATCGACTTCTGGCCCGCTTACCATCTCTGGGCCGCATTCACATGGATGTAGTCAGCCGGAAGTGCCTCACCAGTCTTCCCTGGGGCATTCTAAGCGCATGGCGGAAGAAACGTAGCTGAGATCTCTCTAATCGAACAAGAAGTGGCTCGAGATTCCGAGCATCACGAATGTCACCGCTGCTTACTTTTTCGTGAAGTGTCACAACTGCGAAAACATCAGGCTGCGCGAATGTATCGCCGAATAGCAGTCGAGCAGAGAAGGTATGGGGCTGGGATGGCGGACACCCATGGTTGACAGTTTGAAACTTCCTAAACTACACAAGAATTGAGTATGCGAATTGAGTACGCAAGATAACTTTTTTCATAATGTGGCTGTTATATGTACAACTACTGGTGGGACAGAACAGCTACGGGCTTGTGTGAGCCGTTATGATCAATCTGCCTGAAATGTCAATTAATGACGAAGATCGAAATGATGCACATATTGCAAATACAGTACAGCACAGGTGTCCACCTGTCGCTGTATTAGCGCACGTCCAGCGTTGCCACATCAAAAAAGAAACGGAAAATTAGTGATGTATCAAAAATCAGCTAAATCAAGCAAGTCGAAATAGGACAGTTTTGAGTTTGGGCTCAGAAAATCAATTAACGTCCATAATTGTCTTTCGATACTTTTCTGTGATTTTCCCTTGATAACACGACTTGGAAAAAGTCACGTCACTATCAGTTTGATTGACCGTGCGCCGCACACCTGGAGTATATGTCCCCGGTATTGAAGAAAGTGAGAATTACCAGCATTTGAATGCGTAAAATTTGGTGTTGCCAAAAAATAGAGATTTCGAAAAATTAAGCTCATGCAGCATGTGTTAGTATAATTGGAAAAATCATCTAGTTAATAGAATTTTATTTTTTTTAATTTCACTATTTGGATGCCACCTTGCCTTGGATGCCCAGGGCCGTCGCCCTGTTCGCCCTCCCCTTCTGCAAACCACAGGACGACACACACCAATGGTTGTTCGCATTCTGCGTGAAATCTTAGTCGGAACGCTGTCGTGGTATTGCAAAATTTATTTCGAAACTAAAAAACAGTCCCAGAAATGGGAAGATTGATCTTTCGTGCATATCAGTGTGAGATGGAGTGGATTATATTTCTGTCAACAGATTGTTGCTTGTCCCAGTCTTCATCAGGGCTAAAAAACGAAATGCCATGACATGCGAGCACAGATGTGTCATGGCATTTCGTTTTTTAGCCCTGATGAAGACAGTTGTATTAACTGTCGAAACGTTGGCAAGTTTTTAACGTGTTTTTATGTTTTTAGCGCCAGTAGAGCCTGATTAAAGTTTGTTTATCGAAGTCCTGGCGTCTCCGAAGTAGAAAGAAACTCATCAGTTTATCTGACAATGACAACTTAGGTGCGGCGCACTGAGCGGATCACCAATGGAATGCGGAATGCGCGGACAACCCCACAATACTCCGCATTTTCATCCCCGACACCGGTGCCAACACCCCCCCGGAATGATTATCCCAAGAACAGCTTGGGTCCTGCTCAATCGCCTCGGTACCGGTGTCGGACGCGTCCAGTGGCGTACGAAGAAAATTTTCACTGCTTAAAAGTGCGGCAAATTGTTCTCTTACATCCGCTGCTCTACAGGCATGAAATCTGCCTGAGCGATGGAGTGGAGCAAAGGCAGTGGCGCCCTTTTCATACCTCCACATTCCGTCATGAAATTCTGTTTCTATCCTCGTGATCACACATGATTTCCTCACAGTACGCCGAGTCGTTTCGTAACCTGTTGTGCAATACTGTGCACGCTTTCACTACTTCGTCAGCGGTGCTGCGTTTCACGGTCAATGGTAATAACCCTGAAGCGAGAGGACATGTTCCTAAAAACATTTCCTACTGTTTTTCTGGCTCATTAATTGAATACTCGTTTCTCTGGTGTCAGCTGTTGTGTACGTAACGGTCTCATCATGTCACTTACAAAAACTTAATAGTGGTTCTTCCGTTCATGAAAGAGGTTTGCAGGGTAGAAGATCTAAACTATTTACATTCAAACATTGGGCAAGGCTACAGTTTGCAAACACGTTGCGGTCGCTTTGTTTTAGCGTGAATCGACGTCAGCAAATGTAAACCTTTGCTGTGCGTCTGCTACAACCATCAGCACTTTTTATTTTATTTTTTTGTAGTCGAAATACAATGAGCCACGTGGTGCAGGTTCTTCCAGAATATTACATGCTTTCCATCGATAGAGCCGTCATAGTTTGGCGTTCCAGCGCATTTCAAAATCATTGACCAAGTTGCACAGATTTATCAGATTGCTTTCCACGTGTCTGGCACGCTGTAGACACCGTTGACCTGTGTTTGGTAGAAGGCAAGCAATCTTTTGGTCAACGATGTACGAGCAGGCGAATTTTGGTGGTGTATAGGATATTCGGACAGAAAATGTTGCGAGTCCCACAGCATAGTTATAATATGATACATACCAGCTTTAGGCGTACCTCAGCTAGGTAGGATGTTCCTTGCTGACTGCAACAGCTGGGGTGTGAATGGAACCCCAAACTCTAAAACTGAGGCAGATGCTCAAAAGTACTGAGCCAGCTGGGTTTTGGCAGTGTTCTTGCACAGTCCAGCGTACTTTTCCTGAGTTATCAAAAACCAAATTTTAAGTTCCAAATTTTCTGTTTGCAAGCCTCTGGCAACTTGGTAGAGGAAAATATAATGTACCAACACCTAAACAGCATTTGCAGGGAGAAAGTTCGTCGCATAAAAGTTTTTCGGACAAATTTAGGAAAATATGGGCAAAATATCCTTTGCACCCCAAAAAATTGCCATCTACACTAGAAACATCAGCGTCTTTTTTGGCGGCAGTGAATGTATAAATAGAGCAATATTGAGTGAAGAACTTTCGTTTGAGCAAACAAACATCAAGGGCTGCTTTCATACTAACTGGAATATGAGCTATGTTTCTACACTGCAAAAATGATAGAGAATCACGTTACGTCAGTGAAAGCTGTGTTACGACGAGAATCTTCGGAAATCTCGGAATGAAATGTTTATCTGTAGTTCACAGTGGAATTAAAAACACTCCTTACATGTTACATTTCTTACGAAGTTCAGATATAGGAAAGTTTTTTATTCCATTTCGATTACGGTAGGTGGTATTGACAGCTTACAACGCAATTCTAATCATTTCAAACCTATGACACTTTTGGTGATTCCAGATAATGAGGGTGCTGTACTACCAGGCCCGTAACCAGGGGGAGAAGCCCACCTGAAAAAATGTGTTGGACATAGTTTAAACAGTTTAAAAAATGTAGGCCACTCTCAGAAAACTCTTCGACCCCACTGGTGTCCCAAGCTGGTTACGGGCCTGTGTACTGCATTTGTTGACATACGATACAGCTGAGCTGATTAGTTTGCATTCAGTGCATCTATCTAACTTGGGTTTGCTCGCAGTAATTACTTGACTGCAGTTATCTTCAAATTTTACTTACGTCGTATCAAAGCATAAAAGTCATTGTCTTATATTTTTTGCAAGTTTTAGTAGCTATACAACCTCACAACAACACTGCACAAAGTTTCGTGTCATTAAAAACTTCCTCAGAGACACAGCAGTGACAACCCCAGTGGATGTTTTCTCGCAAGTCGCGACTGAGAATTGACGAACTGTCAAACCATCAAAGAAGTTGTGTTTGGAAACTAAAAATTAGCTTCACTGCACGCTTCCAATGTACGTTGAAAGACTCTGCCTTTCTTGATTTTTCGTGAATTGTTACGCTCTGTTTAAATCGCGCCGCTTCTCTCTGGCACTCGTCATCGCGCACGTGTGTTATCTCCAGAGGAAAAGTGTCTTTGTTAGACCGCTGCCAAGCGCAGATTTTCTTAGCAGTGACTGGTTTATGAGGCTCTGGGAAGGTCAGCC
>Ga0210059_1002367_pt1 | contig 29482 bp, 17 predicted proteins | sample Ectturendosymbi2_FD_188042 | JGI IMG/M metagenome (GOLD analysis project Ga0210059, IMG submission 188042) | Ecteinascidia turbinata endosymbiont from Florida, USA - Sample 2 (SPAdes) (version 2) | ecosystem: Host-associated > Tunicates > Ascidians > Unclassified | place: Key West, Florida...
TAATTTAGCACCTTAAGCAGACCAAGGCGGGACACCGATAAATTTGTGAAACTGGACACTGTGACAAATAGAGCACGTTTTTGTTAAGTTTTAGTTCAGTGAAATTTGAACAAAATGCATGGGGACACGGGCAATGGCTAACGACTGTTGTCTTTAAGTTTGGAGCCTACTGAGAAAGCACCGCTCACTCACTCGTGCATTCCCAGCCGCACTATTGTTTCTCGTTCGACAAATGAACAAGTATCGCGCCTTAAACGGACGCGAAATTTGTTAGAGCAGGGGTTCCCAACCTGTGGTACGCGAGGTCTTCCGAGTGGTACGGTAGTAACTTCCATTTTTTACAAAAACCTGGATTCGCAGCTTTCGAGTTTACGTATCGGGCATTGTTTCTAAATAAAAAAAATTTCCTATTGTATTGTAATATTATGACTTTCGATGCGCTGTTAGCAAATTTACACCACGCATCGAACCAATTGGTGGAGAGTAAACAAAAACAATAATCTCACTAAATTTAGTTGTGGTATTTTATTGTTATTTCCGTGTATATTATTCTTCTAACTAAACTAAGACTCGATCAAATTAGTTGTTCTGGAAGAAGTGGTACGCGTTGACAATATGAGGTGCCCGAGTGGTACGAGATCGTAAAAATGTTGGGAACCCCAGTGTTGGAAGAATCGCGTGAAGCTGCAAAATGTGTTTAATTCGGTCGCACAACTTCATGGCGTGAGTGTGCGCGATGTGTCGAACATAAAAACGTTTTGGTTCGGTTACTACGTGTTTGCAAAAATTTTGTCGGTAACGAGCACTGGAACGTTATGTCTCTTTTATTTTATGAAACCGGTGTCTAATACTGAAGAAATTGGTTGTGCCAATCGGAAACACACACAAATCCTTGCAAATGCAGATGTTAACAGATGTCTGCACCTTACGATTTCCACAATTTGTGCCTACACTTCGGATTTCCCATAAATACGTGGTTCAAATCTGCCTGAAGAGGAAAATTAAGTGCAAAAACAAGCACTATTTTGACAGAAGCTCACGCTCAAAATGCGAAGTACGGTATACTATACAGCAGTGTTCGTCCGATTTCTATTTTGTGTATCTGTAACAATACGAATGGTTTAAAATATGCTTTAAAAATCCCCATCTCATCAGGGCCTGCACTCGGTTACGCGCTTAGCGCCATCGGAGTGAGAAGTGTTGCATGCCATTTACGTTTGCCGCAAGTCTGTTATAATCTTATCAGTGGCGATTGGAACTAATGTGAGAGCGGCGCCTTCCAAACTCATCAACTCTAGTGGCGGTGGGAACTGCCGACTTTGTGCACGTCTGTTAGGCCGGTTATGATCGCACTTTTGCTATCCAGCAGCTCCCCGTCGCTTTTGGTACAGTTCTTCCTGTCAGTCAATTGGCCTCGCCGTACTTGCGGCAATGCATGCTGAAGTGTAAGAATCAGGTGAGCGCGTGATTAGCATCTCATTGTTTGTTCGCATGTCGAGGTGACGGGACCGCTGGATGAAGCAACAAGCACACGTTTCATTAATTTAATATCGCGCGAGGAGCGTGCGTCGGACGCGTTGGCGCCTGCTCTTGATCTCGACATTTTGCGAATCGAACCACGTGGTCCGATGTTGTTCTTTGCGCTAGATGTTCTAGCCTTCGTTCGGTAAAAGACCTGAGAGACTACTGTACAGTACCGATCGTGTTGGACAAGTCAACAGTAGGCAAGCATCCAGCCGTGACTGACATCATTCTGGCTGAAACAGCAATTTCGGGTTTTGTCGATCACGATGGGTTTTATTGAGTCTACAACAGATCTCCTTTTTCTCCCGAAACTGAAGGTGTTGTCATCTAATTGATTCGTCCATACATTTTCATACCTGGTGTCACTTCTAATTTCAATACTTTCGTTTCAGTAGTCACACCACTGTCACTTCCTTTCAAGTTTAATAAGCTCGTGACTCACTTTCGGTTTTTGCTTACGCCCTTTTGCTTACCGATCAGCTGTCGGTGCGTGGGTTTGACATCTTGATGAAAATCATCAGTGCGGCCGATACACTGTAGACCTGGTTGTCAATTTACTGTCAAAACCTCTACAGCGCAGCTTTAACAAAGTCCTCTTTACTGGAAGATGGCCACTGATCTCCCCAAACGTGTAGAAATTTGATACAATACTTTCTTTAACCATTGTGGAAAACCATCTTATTAAGAACTTTTTTGACATTCCCATTTTAGTCCTATATTTTAGAGATATTTCCCACTTTAGTCGTGCTTTTCTTCGAAAACAAAGCACTGGATCACTCTTGATCGCTAAAAAACGTCCAAAAAAGATTGTAGTTTCAGCTTTAACACATTTTGAGTGTTTGCACTTGCGTTTGCAGGCAATGTCAAACTCTTTCAACTTTAGTTTTCAAGTATTTTTCAGCGTCATTTCAAAAATTTGGTGTTTCTTATATCTGCATTGCTTTACTGAAACGCAAAATCAATTTTTTGCAATTCTGATTTGTGATGCACTGTTTCGAACCAGCGTGTGTCGCTGCAAGTACACCGCTGCTTGGTTGTCTTAAATCAGAAAAGCCTACAGTACTGGTCGATGCTGCTCAAACGTACGTGTCTTGTTTGCCTGCCCGGTCGTAAGCAAGTTGTTTTCTTTCTTAACTCGAATTCCTCCAATTTTTTAAAACCAGTCTATGCTTTTTTCAGCGAATTACCGTGAATATGAAATAATTGTTAGGTAACAAATCTATTTTTGTCCACTGGCTGGGACAGATGTGACGGAAGACGAAATTTATTTCGTCATCGACATGTGGATGACGTGTATGCACAGACCAGAACACGAAATCCGTCGTCACCTCCAAATTTGTAGACGAATATTTGAAATTCAGGGCCACATATACAGGGAAATGAGCAGCAATACTCCAGTAACTTTTTGCTGTTGTTGTCTTTTTTTAAACAAGGAGAGATTGCTAACTTATAAATATTCCTCCTTCCGAAAGTTTCAGCTAACAGACCTGAGTGGCTTCTGCTGCTTTTGTAATCATGTTCCTCTAGTTCTTCCGTCACACAATTAACACATATTCTTCGTCTGTTATGGATGGTTGAGTGCATACGCGCTGTTGAGCCGCGGTAAATGCAAAAAATTTCAAATGTTTTGATTTAAAAGCGGCACATACGCGCAGGCCTCTTGTAGCTGCGTTTTACGCAGTAACATGCCGCATGTCTTAAAAATGTAACTGCACCTGCAGTTGCAAATTAACTTTACCCTGCTGTTGTTGGTCTTCTGAGCAACGGATTTTTCGTACAGTATACTTCCTGTTTCGTCTTTTCTGCGGTAGAGAAACACGGTCTTCGATAGTCAGCATGTCAAGACCGGCGTTGCCAAAAGCTGCTAGAAGTGCTTGTTTCGTCAACAGTGGTTGCTGTCAACAGTGAAACGAAGAACGCTGAACTTACCCTCGGCATGTTTCAACGATAAACCACGCTGTCACGCGGGTTTTAGGCCTTTAAGTAATTGCTGTAGTTTTAACCTGACACATTCACATGATCGTCATTTGGTACGCAAAAGAAGCAAGCGTCAGGGAACTGCACGCTCGGACCGCGTTGAGACTTCCTGCTTGTCAGTGAAGTTCTCTTGCGTTTGGTTTTCTGTGCGTGGGAACTCTTGACTATTGTAGTTTTTTCGCATGTTGGTAGCTATGCCCTTTCGATCGAAAGGAGTCATTTATTTTACAGTCAAGAATCTGAAACTACGTCTTACCAGAGTAGTGTCTATTTCGCCTACTGAGTAGACATCTTCAAGTCTTGTTCAACTGTAGTCTTTCGATACTTGTTTATCTATTTCCTGACTGAGTAGAGCTTTCTAATTGGGGTGTACGACAAACGTTGATGAAAAATTCATGGCCAGAACACACTGATGCCCTTGTTTGCTTGGTGGCATGGTTAAACCGTCAAAATGCTATTTATCTGCTGGACTTGTGCTTGCACCAAATGGGAATGGTTTGTATGGAGTTGCTTTGAAACACACTTAGTCATGAACAGGGCGGAACGTGTTGAACAAGCGCTTTTTGTATGGACGTTCACTCACTGCAATAAAACATTTGTTCCCTGCACTATTCTCTCCGTTTTGACACCATTGGTATTTCATTCCTCGCAAAGCGTTTCAAACGTCAGGGTAGTATAAACTGTTTCTTTCCCATACATACATTGAACTCACTATTGTTTAAATTCCTTGAACACTTGCCGAAACTGAACTTATCTTCCATGTGCAACGTACATTTTCAACAATCTACGTCGATTAGCTTCAAAGCAAAATGTCTACCTTGACCAAATTGTATTAGTTCGAAATAAGCACAATAAATGCTAAATGCGGACATGCACATGCAAACAGATTTTTCTCATTTGAGTAAGAGACTAACACAGGCCGAAGGCACCTACATGCGCACAAATGACTTCCCGTCTCAACAATATGCAGTGAAGCACGCCAGAACCAACCGTCAGCTGAAATGGTTTATTTTTATTATTTGTATTTTCTACACTCCATGTGCATACCACTTTAGTTCCTGCAGAAAAACTCCCAAAATTTTAACCACTGGCTGTGCAGCATTTATGCAATCAAGAACCTGTGCGTGATTTACACACGAGCATTATTCGACGGAAATGAACATGTAATAATGTAACGCAAATGCAACGTATGATCAGCAAAGTTATTGCGTTGTGCACTGTTAGAAATAATTTCTAACTTACAATTGGTGTAAAAACATTGTGCACGTTTCATGCGCCACGTCGTTGAAAATCGTATCCGATTGTGAGGTGACGTCTTAAACTGCAGGGGTGGGGGTGCTTGCATTGCAGGCCGCAGAAGCTCAGTTGTCGCTGTCAACACTCGCGACCCTTCTTCGTACTTCACTGAAACCGCCTGTTGGTAAGTGTAAAGCGTCACGGATGGATGACAGCTTTCATCACACTCAGTCATAAGGCACATGAAGAATGCGTGTGAAGAACACAAGGGCCGATATTCAAAGCGAGTACACTACAAATTGACTGCTAAAGATATAGAAGAAAGATATAATTTTTACTTGCTCGACAGACAATGATGGAGAATGCTATCATCACTTTCCACTGGTAATTTCGTCCCATGATATACTATTTCGCGCGTCCCACGACATACTATTTTTTCGTCCCATGACATACTAAGATTCTAAACACGCTGTTAACAAGCAGATGATTTGTCGAAAAAGCGTTTTACCCACTGTGATGTTAGTGTACATGTTTCGCGTAATATTTAGGCATCTTCAGCCATAGGCGTAGCCAGGGAGGAACGAAAGGGGCCATGCCCTCCCAAAATTTTGGAAAATATAGTCATTTCGTGCTTTGAGAGGCTTTTTTCTAAGCAAAATAGTGTTATTTGCCTAAAATCAAACATTTTGCCTCCCCCCAAAATTTTTGGGCTGGCTACGCCACTGTCTTCCGCTTTTTTAAATAGAGCAAGTTATCTCCGACAAATGAAAAACCATGCCCGACTCTGATATACAGCAAACTGTGCTGTGCGCCGGGCTAATAGAAAAGTTGTGAGTAGAGCAAAAATTGAAACGGAACAAATTATAGCCAACTGTGCTGTGTGTGTGTTCTTGGAGAGGTGGATCTGAAAAAACGAAACACAACATTTTCAGCTCCATGAATTCACTTTTATGGAGCTGACTTCTGCCCAACACTAAACCTGGTATTAGGAAAACGCATCTTTGTAATATGCGTTCATTAAGTAATTTTCAGACCCCTATTTCCTGCTGGAGGGTTGCTGGGGAAGAAGCCCTCGCAGGTCTCACAAAATGTCATTACTCTCAATACACAGCGATAGTTCAGCTAGCTCCATACCATAACGGAACAGGTCAGGTCAGTGATGTGATCAAGCTGTCTGGCCCTTGTCGGCCTCAGAGGAGTTTCCACGTGGGTTTAGTCAACAAAAATTGGCCTGATGATCTCACTCGCGGAAGTTTGGTTACATGGCGGAACAGTCGCAGCTGCTATCTACCCGCAGATGTCGTTCGGCTTACTTTTTAACTTTTTCGGTTTCGCTGTGTTTTACCTCAACTTGAATCTCAACAACAGGAGTAGAAACCAGTGGCGTAGCCAGCACAAGAATTTGGGGGGTCAAAAATTTTTTTTTGGGGCGAAATGTTTGATTTTAGGCTAATAACACTATTTTGTTTGGAAAAACGCCTCTCAAAGCACAAAATGACTATATGTTCTAAAAATTGGGGGAGGCATAGCCCCTTTGCCTCCCCCTGGCTACGCCTATGATAGAAACCCCTTCAAAAGGTTTTGAGGAGTCTTCATGAGATTATTTCGGAATGCAGGTGGTTTAAAAAATCTTTTAACTACTATTTTTTAACTTAACTATTTTTAACTACTGTGTTTCAAAAGATTGTATCGCTTATCAATGCCATTAAGTCATACAAATTTGATCATTGTCTTAAGCAACCGAATCGCCAACTGTGTTCCCCGACTTCAGATTATTCTACCGAACAATAAACATGACGAATTGCAAGTTCATTTGACTCCTTTCGTCACATTTTAGTGTTTGTCACCTCATAATGAGCGTGAATCAACTGCATAAAAGACTTGCTCATGTGAATCGCCTGCAGATAACATTTGTTTTTCAGCAATCCAAAATGTTCGAAGGGTTAACCCCTTCCCATCCACACCACCCCCTAAATACATCCTTATTTCTTGGTGTTCCATGAAGCGAAATAACAAAACTTGGTGTTTCGTGAGTAAAAAAGTTTGAGACGCCCAATCTTACCCATTCAAATAAACCCTATGCTGATATAACCGTTAGATGGAGCTAGTGAATCACACGTTTGTGCATTGAATCTAGATGAAAACATTTTCTCCTCCAAAAGGCTATTGATACAAACATCCTCTAGATGACGCCAAAATTCTGTTCCGGTTTGCTCGAGGACATGACAACTTGCATTTTGCTGAACCATTTTTCAGGTGGGCAACGATTTTGGCTTTTACATGTCAGCATAAAGGGAATTGATATCTGTGCTAACGCCGTGGAACAGGGAAAATTCTTTTGCTAATTTACGATAATTGATTTGTTATTTCACATAAATGGATGATGCTGGTTACTGCGCACCTAACAAGGGGCTGTAAAGAAACTCCAAAGAACGTTGAACATTATTTCTATCTGTTGGTTTTTGTATCGTTGCGTCGGGAGTTAACTGAATTTTTAACATGTCTTTATGATCCTTATCAACATGTACTTGTGCTCCTGTATGTCGGGTTGCCATTTTTAAAATTACTTTCCTCGCCTGCTGTCGGAGAAAAAGTAAAAAAATTCTTGGGTATATCTAATCGCAAACAATAGTTGAATTGGTTGGCAGCCGTTAAATCGGAGTTTTTCTGTATTTGGCTTATTACTGTTGCTGGATTCATGTTGCATTTTTTCGCCATGCTGTTGCACTCTGCAGCGTAACTGTCCAGGGAAAATTTGCTTGCACTGTAAGACGTTGATGTTATGCCCGAAGTGAGGCTTTATTTTTTCAACAGTGCGATACATACCTTTGCTTGAAAACAAGTTTGCCTTCTGTGTGAACTGAAGCGAATGCTATGCGTACCGCCCACGGCCGTCGTTCCCGATGCTTGCGGGAAAACGTTGCTGTTTTTATCGGACTTATCAAAGATTTTGAGAACGCGGTAGTTAACGAGTCGTTTGTCGTTGCAGTGCGAACTCTGATTAGCAGTTTACAAAATATTCTACTAGGGTGCGTGTGAACTGAACTTTCAATGAAACAAACTTTCTCTTTGACATAGAATGCAGAAACTTATGTTTTCGCAAGCTTTGTTTGAATAGGTCATGTTCGAATGATGCTGGATTGAATACATGAAGATCAGATCTTTTTGTGGAATAGTTGCGGTAAAGTACGTTCTCATCGTCTATACCTGCCAGTGTTTTGTAGGTGACTTACGTATGACCATGCGTGATTGACAAAAGGGAACTATACCAATAGTTCCCAAAGTTTTTTGGCCGTGACACTCCTTGCAACTCAGTTTTCCTCACGAAACACCCCAAAGCTAATGATTGAAACGTAGAAACGTCTTCTTTGAAAGAATTAGCCTGAATTTGGCGCTTGTTGCACCCATTTGCACTATAATGCAACCCGCTATACAGTTACGCACTCAAGTATGCAGATACTGGCAAATCATATAGCAAGATTATTGCAAACGGTATAGTTGCACAAGAGACGAGTAAATAAACATATTTCGCTGTACCTAGAGCATAACAAAAACAGACGTGCAGATCGTATTTCAAATAAGCATGGCTGGTCGTATACAACAGCTTCAAGTTCAACAAAATTGTTCGCAGTGTTGAGGTTTTCTCGGCACATCTGGGATTGTCCCACGGCATCCCGGTTGGGATGCACTGAACTACTGTATGCTGTGGTGTTGGCACAAACAGGATTTACCGTGCAATTAAGCTTGGCGGCTTTTTATCCTTTGTTATTTGGGTGACGGAAAAGGACGCATACCGAAACCTCTTGTTCTCAAGCCGCAAAGCACAAACTTTCCTTGTGCGTGGTGAAAGCAGCTGCATACTTGCAGCATGTTGCACGAATAGTCATGGTTCCTTTTAGTGCCATATTTTGCAAGCTTGTTAGTGGTTGCCAGTAAGGAGCTCATGTTGCTTTAATAACCATTTTCGCCTGCAACACAAAATGAAAGGAGTCAGTGAAAACGTTGGATGTCGGTTGTAGCGCGATTGTGAGGCAACACCGCACAATTTCGAAACATTGCGCTTTGTGCCTTGAGAATGTTTTGCTTTGCATGTCGCCAGATGTCAAATTCTCACCAGTTCCACGATAGTGAGACTGAGCTTGAAAAAATAGAAATGAATTCACGCAAGAGGCTTCTGAATTGAAAGCTTGGAGAAGTATTCATCGGATTGTATGCACTCACTTGTATGCATTCTACAGAATTGTTGTAAACGCTTCTGAAAAATTTTGAAATTTTTGCCAAAATCCCAAAAATTGGTGAAATTTTACAATGGGGACATCTAATATATTTCTGTAACAATGAATAAATTATCCAAACTGACGCTTCAACTTTACGTGCCCCTCTGATCTTTCTGCCCGCCACACTATTTGGTGCAGGACAAACAGCAAAATGTCTGCATAAAGTCTTCAGAAACTGTATGGTTTTGCATAACATACACAAAATGACGGGTAATTTGGAGTACTGACCGCACTTTACTGCTAACTGCCACTATAGTACTTGTGAACTGATGCAAGCCCTTGGCTAACTTCCAGTTAGTCACTAGTGTTTGTCATTGTGTTCTGCGAGAAAGAGCGATCATTCCCAACATGGTGGTCAGCAACTTGCGAAAATGATTGAAATTCCAAAACATCTGACGCAGCGTTCCCGGTATTTAAGAAGCTGCTGCAGATTTAGCGCAAGTGACTAAAGGGCTTGCTCCAGTTCTCGCAATCCTACGATTAAGGACAAAAAACGGGTTGTAAGATCACATTCGGTCGTTCGGTACCGAGTAGCTACGAAGGAGAGATATACCATCTCTACTGTAGCTGACAGTAGGGGCTAAGCCGGTGCCGGGCGCTATTACGCAGATCTTATCGGTGTCATACAAAAATAAGGCTATTTCCTAGGAGTCTACAATTGGCCAATTTCGCCAATTGCGTGATGGCCTCTGTGACCATAGTGATTCACGAGCACACTTTCGGAGATTTGAAGCACGCCGACAATATTGTGCTTAGATCTTAACTCTTGTCGTATGCCCTGTAGGTTGGGTTTGTTTTGTCAGCAAGTTTTTCCCAGGACCCTGTCGTGATACACAGTCCTATTTCAGATTTCTCTTTGTCTCGGGATTTTCAAATTACCTCCAGCCGTAAAAAAGTTACGTTCTCTGCTCGCAGTCCCATATCCGAGTCTGCTGGCGAATGTGTATGGGTCAGTGCAGATTTTATGGAGTTTCGTTTGATGACCAGCTACGGTAAATAATTAGGCGTTTGGGGTTGACAGAAGGCAATGTAATGCTGTTATAAGGGAAGAAAAGTTCGTCGAATTGAAAAATAAACTTCCGGGTTGGTTGAACTACAGTAGTACAATCAAGTAGCGCTGTTCCTTTCCTATATTTAGATTGTTATGTTTCTTTTGCTGTCTTGGGGATTACATATAAACCGATTGATGAATCAAGCAGAAAAGCTGTGTTTTCACATGCTGCAGGCAATATTGTTTCTGCGCGGTCAAACGCCGTTTGTGTTATGGCAACGTCAACCTTGACGCTGGAAGCTGAAATGTGGTTTTATTTCTACGACGTACATGTGTGCTTGGATACAGTGTGTTGGCGACGCAGGTCAAAGTGGTGGCACTGGAGAGGAAGAGTTCTTTTGTTTTCCGTAAACGGAAATTTGCTTCCGTACCAGCATAATGAAAATATGCGCACAGCGGTGCATGTGTAAGAAACAACATTACTGTTATCGCAAATTCTTCAATATGGCCCACCACCTTTGTCTCGGTGGCTCTGATATCTGAAAAGTTGCCTTGATCAGTGCTTATCGCTAAAAAGCACTCCCTGTATCGGCGAACCGGCCAAGAAAGCAACTAGTTCCAAATCGAAATTGCCGAAACGGTAACACAGCCTATGCGTGGTACGTGCCGGTAATTTTTTTTCGGGCGAGGAACGCGCGTTAAGTACAGTTAGCCAATATGAGCATCAGGTGACACGACTGAATGGTGGTGTTTACTAAGTACAGTACGTGACAGTCATCTGGACCTAAGCTAATATCAGCACGGTTCATTGCGCAGTTCAAAGTTCAATTTGGAGTTTGTGCATGGTATTTTATTCTAATAAGAGTATTAGGTAAGTGAACAACTTTGTGAACCGAAAACAGAAAGCGCATGCGGTTATATAATTCCGATCTTTATAGCAACTACTGTGGCAAAGCGATTCGGTGATGAGCACAGCGGTATCACTATACAGAAGGACCTGTCAAGGTCTATGCCATGTCAAGGTCTAAGGACCTGTCAAGGTCTATGCCATGGCTTATGCCATGTCGCCGAAGCGTAGTCGTCTTTACCAACCCGTGTCATTCATGTTTCTCTTGGATTGCACTGAGGTTGCATTATGATGTACGTAACGCGTATATATTGCCATGATAGTAGACTGTAGATATCACGGTGTTTACTGAGAGAAGTCAGACCAAATGCAGTGGACTTTTTTTCTGCAACAAATTCATCTTAAGTCGGGTGCAGAGCTGCGAAAGGCAATGTAAGTCTTAGTACTCGAAAAAGGATCTGTACAAAAACGATTTTACTATTTGGTGTAAAGTTTACGATGCACCAATAGCAATCGAGCGAAAAAATTCATCGCGCTATTTGTAGGGATGTAAAGTTTTAGGAAGGTGTGCCTTCGCTTAATGATTCACAAACGTATTTTCAATAAAGGGTTCAATCGAGTGTAAGCTTATATACTTTGATAGAAAAGAGTTTTTGAAAGCATTATTTGGGTTATTCTTTGACGCCCGAAAATCTGCCAACGTCCCTGTAAAATTTAAATATATATTTCAGTATGTTGGGGATTCAACTACACTCTCTTATGTAAATTAATGACACCGCGAAATCTTGTTTACGTCCGTCAAGGTGAACGCGTCCTTATCTACACCATTAACGCACATAGCTGTCTATCAAAAGCAATTCTTTCACAGCCAAGGATCAGACACTAAGATCTTATCAGAGCATTTGTTTCGCCTACGAGGTAGGCATCATCAGCTCTTACTCAAATCGAATTATTGCAGATAGTGGTAAATAAGTGGTGAGCGGATTGGTGTTCCCTTTGAGTCTGAAGCAATCGACAACTTTGCATAAGGTGCCGTTCCGCTTAGCGACGTGAGGCAAGCAAACATCAGTTTCTTCAAAACGTAATCAAGGCATGCACCGCATACCCTCATCTCAATCCCTGACTATGGTTGTTCTTTGTTGATGATTTCGTGCGACCGACAGGATGTAACAGGAAGATCCGACAAACGCTGTAGAGTTACAAATTTCCCAATTACTTTTTTCTACTTGCAGCCAGCAAAGGTTTACATACACTAATGGGGTAGTAGCAGCAATAGTACTGCAGACGGAGATGCACAATAAAAACGAGCAACCAGTGGCGTATATTCGAAATTGTTGCATGCACTTCTACGCATAAAGGAGTCCATTCTGTGAAAGTATCTTTGAAAGAAGCTTGATCTTCGTGCAAACTTGAGTTGATATTAGCAGAAAGATCCAACATCAATTATAGTATGTTTCCGTTTCATTTCATTTATTTCTTGATATATTCAAAGTTTTCAGCAAACAACACTTGAGCAAAAGGGCAAAGAAAGCCATGTGGCCGATAAAGTTTTGCCGAGCGACGAACGCCTTTCTTATATTTTCTCAATAGTTGATCAATGCAGACATGATGAACTAAACAATTTTTGCAGTGGTGTTGGTATGGTGTCTTCACTGCATTTTTTACTTTATGATTTCGCGCTGTGCGTTATAACGTATGCAATACCTGTACGGATGAGCTTTAGACATGTTTGAATTACGAAACTAGAAAGGATGATTTCGCCCTTGCCCATATCGCCATTCCACTTGAGAGTGACGTTTGATAGAAGTCGGTCCTCATTCGCAAAAGAATGTCGGACTGCTCGTCAAAGTAGGGCATAACTCGGATTGCAAGCTTCCCGTGCAAGCTTAATCGGAAACGTCGACGTAAAGCTTGCCTTGAGGGGCCCTCCGCGAAGAAAAACAGCCGCTACGTTTTGTAAACAAACTTTTCGTTGGAGCGCTTACGCCTGCTAGTTTGTTAGCGCGTTAGGACTCACGCGAGCCTCGAGAAGAGAGGAAAACTGGACGTGCATGTGAATGGCCACAAGCGATGAATTCGTTCGCGCATTTGGAAGATGGCTCGCCCGGCCGCCCTTGACTGAGTCTGCATGCGCCCGGCCAATTTTCCCGCTGGTGATCGGGAACGCGCACACGCGAACATCCGTCCTTGTTTCCGCGCTCTGTTGTGGCCGAGGGAAGGTGCGCACGCACCCTACGGAATTCTCACTTCGTTGCTTTCATCACTAACGATATGTGACGGCTAATTGCCCGATTTGGCTCATTCGAGTTTAATGTAATAAATGAGGCTTGTTTGAGGCCGGGGGTCTGTACCTGAGAATGCTTTGTGCTTATGTTTCGTGGGTTCAATTGTGCTGGTCTTAAACGCTTATGGCATTCTGCGGAGACCCAGCAGCAGGAGGATAGGCGGATTTTTCGATGGTTGAAACCAGCGATTTTTAGCATTTACGATGACGATTGGGCACTACATAGCAAAAGCGTCGACCAGTGGTCAGTGAGCTGGGAAAATATGTGACGTGTATTTATAAATGCTTTGAAACTCCTTGTTTGAACCAAAATTGCTTGCTGTTGTAATTTTCTGTCGTGTAGACGTTCTTTCTGATGCAATTTTTTGACAGCTGTTGACGTTCTATCTGATGCAGTACGTTTAAGTAAGATTGAGGTAAGTGAAAACCACACAGATCGTAGTTGTTTTTGAAGACTCGTGTGTCGGTCAAAACCACAGCGACTAGAAGCTCAACACCAGCAGTCAGGCGCTTTTCGAACCGTGTCTGCGCCGCCGGTTAACTGATCTTGTACTGCAGCTGCATTCTAGCGTTGGACTGCCAGGTGAACGGATTGTCGATTTTGTGCGGAATCGTCGTACAGAACTAGGGCAAGCATAATTTCTTGCACAGGCGAATAGAACGTATTAGTCAAGATTAGCAAGAGAGCAGCTGTCAGCAACGAATTCAAGAGTTCGCTTATTCTTGTAGATTGATTAATGGACGCATGTCCACCGTAATCTAAAAATTTGTGCTAAAATCATTTGCTAATGTTAACATACTGTAAGTATTGTTACAAAAGTAAATGGTCAGAGATTCATAAATTAATGAACTGTTTTGGGAGATTTGATTCTTGTTTCAGAGGTCGGAGGTCGGATCCACTGTAATGTGTATTAGATTTTTTTCAAAATACTCTATTATTAGCGAAATGTTTTTATTCTGCTGGGGCGCTTCAACTCAATAATCTCATGGTATTTCGGTGCCCTGGGTGCAGATTGACTTCATTTTGATATGCTGTGACCAAACCTTGTGATATCATTTTTTGTTTAATTTTGTTTGTCGCAACGCAGTGGCTTTCCCTGTTTCTGTCTTGTAACCATATGCAATGCAATATAATTGTTGTGGGCTATTGTTTCTACCTTTGATTTTGTTTTTGTGGCCATTCATTCCTGAAGCTGTTGCCTGAGAATGAGATGTTTCATTTTTCTGCAGTTGCTAAGGTCTGTACAAATACACTTTGTGGCTATGAAGAGTCATACAGAACAAGCTGTGTTACTTCCAGCAAAACTGAGTGTAAAAATTATTTGAAAAAATGACAGAGCTCGTGATATCTCCTTGGTAGTGTATAAAAATGTTTATCTAAGTGCTGTAGTTTTTAGATCCATCTGCTTCAAGGTTAACTTTGGAATGAAGCTGTAGTTGTGGAGTTGTTGCTATGTCATCGCCGTGTATTGTGAAAGTCAAAGTTCACATTCCACTTGTCACTGTAACGAATGCCGAACTGTGCAAATGTGGAAGCACTGATTCTCGTCTGAAAAGGTTTCTTGCGGAATGAGATAAACGTCTTGGTACAGCCTAAGACAGGTCTTTAAAAGGCGAATTAAAGCGAAATGATAGTAGATTACAACTCTCTGTTGTATTTGTCGCTTTCTGTAAACCACGCATACAAAACAAACCGTCTTTATTTCTAATCAACCATAAGTTGTCACCTGTGTCGCATTCAGCCATTTCAATAGTGGGCGAAACAATAGTTTTGTCATCCGGCGCCAGCGGTCTTTCGCACTGGGTTCGTGTTTGTGTTGTCGTTTGTGTCGTCACAATCGACGAGCAAGAAGCAGTAGGGCTGTTGGTTGCGTTGCTCTTAAAGTGGCATGACAGTATAGGACATAAAGTGCACAGGAGGAATGATAAATGGAGAAACCAGTTTTGTTTCACTATGTTTAAGGTGATGGAGACTGCCATTTACATGGTAGAAACTGTGGTCAGAGAATACTCAACGTCTGAGAAAAGAGGGCTTGAAGTTTTATCGAATTGCTGCACGCGTTTATTGGGTTTTCTTTATATTTTAAACTACCACAAAGGTTTGGCATAGGTCGCTATTGTTGGTGCTTGTCTTCACTGGTAGATGTTTAGTTGGGAATACAAAATTTCAGAATTTTTGCAACGTGAATGCTTTTGTCATTGTCAAAGCTGAAGGTTGGGTAGTAGGCCAAGGCGATCAAGCAAAACGTGCACACAAGTTATGAATGAACTCGTGCTGTGTTGAATGCAATGATTACTTTAGTATTGCTGTCGTCAGTGCCGTCGCGTTGTTCGCAGTAGAATGAACGTTAGATGAATTTCTGTTCAAGTCCAACTTTACGGGGCAGAATATTTTAAGCCGTCGGGCGCTATTCTTTGGGAAATTGATGGAGTGCTTCATGAAATACTCAAAACAAGCAAAAAGACCAAACAGTATGTTCAAAATGGGTTAAATGCATTTAAAACTGTTTACGTTCTCATAAATCTTTGCAAGTTGCAGCCAACATGAACAGGTTGCTATGGCATAGTTTACGTTTAACTTTCTGTAGATAAATATTCCGATAATGAGGACAAAAGAGTTTTAACGCCTCAAGTGTCCTTTTATAGGAGTGATAAGCAACATCACTGTATTTACAGGCCACGTTCATGACCCGCCAGAACTTAACAGTGTGTGGTTCATTTTTTCGCTGTTACTGCGCCCAAGTGGAATAGAGCATTTCTGCACACGCTTTGCTCAGCTGTTTCTTTTAAACCTAGTTTTTTAAATCTCAGCGTCATTTCTTAAAAAGTGATTAAACTGTGAAAATTTTTCCCCCAAGAAAGAATGTCCGAAAGTTATTGCTCTGTCGAGGATCACAATAGTCGAATAAAAAATAACACCGCAATAAAAATGCGATTAAAGAAACTAGTGGGGACCCAGGCACCGTCACAACGTGTGCTGTGTTAGATAAAGCCCGTTTGCCCTTTGCGTTTTTATCTCAGCCGTTCAGGTTGGAGATGAAAGTTGTTATAAGTGTAAAGTGGTAGGCATCGAAATGCATCTTATTCTTCGTATTTAAAAAAGATTTTCGAAAACAACCAGTGTACCCTTTTGTGCCTGGTTCAAACCAAACACTGTTTCCGGCTTTTACAAACTTTTCCAAAACTTTCCTTGCTCTGGCGCCCTGACAATGGTTCGACTTCAAGGTTTGCTACATACGTAGTTGGTGTTAAATCTATATACCAATATCTTTCTGTTTCGCAGGCGCCAGGATTTCACTAAACAATACTTTGATCAGGCTATACTGGCGTTAAAACATAAAAACAGGTTAAAAAAACTGGCCAAGGTTTCGATGGATGGTTTTGGTGAAGTTCGTAAAAGCCGGAAATTTCCACATACCGATGGTCCATACACCAATAGTTAGAACTATGGAGTTCTGTACCGGAGCAAAAAAAACATATAACAAACCAATTGCGATGTTTGCAAAGCCCCGAAGGGAGCGCTTAAGTTCGAGTAGTTTGTCTACACCTTTTGCGAAGCGTAGACGATGTCGTTATCGTCGAAGTTTCTTGGACGTGTGACCAACCGAACTCGTTTGTGCCGCGTTGTTTTGATTGTTGAAAGGTTATCGGTATCGTGGCGGTGTGCGGCGATTTGATCAACACCTTGCTAAATACAACAGCTCGCACCTGCGCTCCCAGCGTTGCAGAAATATTCTTGTGTTTTCAATTGGCTGCTATGAATATAGCCTGATGAATATTTAATAGACCACATCGTTTGTAAGTAAAAACACCTTGTCTTTTGTACACGATCTGACTCACTGCGGCAACTGCTTTTTAAAAGCCTGTCGGTAAAGTCATATTTGCGCGTGGGAATGTGAGACTCGGTTTTGCGCGCTGTTGGAGGTGGTTCGCGAAGCTTAGCGACATGGAACTGTGCAACAGTTCTTCAGTTTTTGCGGAGGACAAGGTAAACCGCTGGACGTCTGTGGATTTTGTTTTTGTGAGGCGAAGCTTAAGCAGTTGGTGATTCGCTTAGGGTTGCGCTTCAGTCAACGTAAACAGCTTGACATCCTGTCTCATACTGCCCACTCAACAGAACCATTCACTCCGATTCAAATCTTCGTGCGCAATCAACGGAAATTGGTGAATCTGGACTTTTGATGCTCTGTTGCAGTGATTTCGAAACAGACAAATGCTGTGCATTGATTCAAACTGTTTTACAGGTGATTGCGTACCTACTATTTTGCTTCGCACTCTTGTACGGGCGCAATGGAAATTGCCAAAAAAAACTGAACGAAGTTGTGTCACAATAAAATCATCGCAATGGAAAGAACAAATATTATAGTTGATAACTTTTGTGCGGTTCGGTAAATAATTTTGCGTTTTCTGGGATTATACCTTAGTGTGATTGATGCATTCCAGCTCCTTTCACGGATGGGATAATGCGACTCGATCTTGAGCTTGTGTGGAGGCTTAAAGGCCGCCGCCGATTTTCAACAGTTTTGCGTGATGACATGTCCACATCGAGATATCACGTTACGGGCAGACTTAGTGCTGGTACTCATTGTAGGCTTGCCCAAGAAGGCTGATGTAGCAGCAAAGGCACGTATACGTTCGACTCCGGTAGCGCTGCAAGTTGCTGCTAACTGCAGGTGAACTAACCAGCTGTTGACATTGTTGCAAAATGCGAGCAGGCAACTTGCCAAGCTGACTGGTGTAACCTCCAAAACAACGTTTTGCGGTGTTCGGCCAAATTGTGCGAACGCCGAACTGATAAGGTTTCAAAATCACAGAGTTTTGGTGTATATGTCCAGTGTCTAACCAGCCATTGCTACTGCTTTTGCGATGAAACTATGGACACGTCGGAAGTGCGGAAGAAAGTGTGCATCGTTCGATCCTACTATAAATCAGTTGCTTTTCGCTGTCATTGGATTAACGCACCTTGCGTCTTTAAAGCTATATTCCAAATGTAGCGAGACGTTTGATGTAGAGTAGTAAATATTTTAATTTCTTTATCGTCACAGTCCTGGTGGTGCAACTTTCAAGATCGCACCAAAGAAGTTTGACAAATTGCTCAGCGTTTGCACTACCTTGGCATTACTACAGTTAGAGCTAGCATGTCGAATATACGGCCTTCGCAAGCACAGCTGTGGCCCTCACTAAGGTTCCTAATTACGTTGAAGTTGGAATATTGAACCTAGTTTCTTTTTATACCTTCTAGAAAGAAAGTTTTTCGCCAAGTTTATGACAGTGATTCGTTCTGCCTATGTACGGAACAGAGTTGAGCGGACTGAAATTTTTCAGTCCAATTTTTGCAGTCCGATCTGCAAAAATAGAATCCGATCCAATCCTGATCCGCAAACATTGAATCCGATCCAGTCCTGATCCGCAAAATTTTCTGAAATCATCAGTCCAGTCCTGATCCACCAATGTGAAAACATGTATTTTAGGCAGGGTCTGTTCTGCCTCACAAGGAAAAATCACTGCTGGATTTATTTTGCCTTTAGCCAAACACGATTGTTGAACGCAAAATAGATCCAGCAGTGCTTTTGCCTCATGAGGCAAAATAGACACTGCCTTTTTGGCATTTCAAGAATTTGTCAAAACTGTAAAATCGGATAACAACTATAACTTTTGATATGGTCAGAATAACCATATTCAAACAAAAAAATTTTTCTCACTCGGATCCAGTCATGATCTGGCCAAACTTGGTTTCAGTCCTGATCCATTCCCATCCCGTCCTGATCCGTGCTCTTGTTGATATGTAAACAGTTGTTGTCCTCCATAAAATTAAGAAAAACTTTCCAGATAACATGAATTGATCAATCAGTCTTGTTATCTAGGCGCGCCACCAGGTTTTGGTGGTTTGGAGGGAAGGACGCAGACACGCGAAAGGCCAACATTCAACAAACGGTTAAAAAAGTTAAGAAATGCAGTCACTTTCTACGAATCGGGGGGCTGGCACCACTGGTCCCGTTGAGCGTTAGTCCTTTTCAAAAGATAATCTTTTACCAAAAGCGCAATCAAAAACATGCACTACTGATTACACCATTCCAGTTATTTTCATAGTTTTGATTTTTTAGTGCAATTACAACTCTATTTGTGTGGACTGTGAATTGTTCCTTTGTCTTTGCGTCTAAGCAATTGTAGTAATGGAGCGTGCAAGGTCTTTTTGTCCGGCATTTTGTAGTTGAAATCCGATAAACCTTTGGAGTGGTGGACCATCGTCATGTGGCGACCGCCATCATGAGATTAATCGAGCCATATGATGCAATGCGGCGCACGCTTTGATATAAAAGCGGTCTTCTTTGTACATGGGAGATATATTAATGATTTTGTCCGATATCCGGATTTCGATAGATTTTTCAAAAGCTTAAATGTCTGCAAAAGTGCAGCCGGCGCGATTCCTTTTCCGCCTTCATGAAGGTACAGAAGTTAACGCAGATCCGGGTTGTTCGGTTTACGTTTGATAGCGCGCAAGGTCCAGCAAAAAGGGATCTCGTGGCCCGTAAGTGTGGTATAGCAGTCGAGGGACATGCTCGCTGCTTTTTCGCGTGATTCAAAAAGTGCAATAAAATGATTCATTTTTTTATTGCGGGGTGCTTGTTTGCATGGCCTCAGCGTAGCATGCGCTTCTGACAGATGTTTTACCAGGCATCTTTTCACTAATGATCGCTGGCGGGTGAGTTTTGCTCGCGAGCGGATGGTAAATGTGTCTATTAACCGCGAAGCCTTTGTTTAACCGTTAAATCTAACGTTTCATCGCAAAGGCACGTCAAAGATTTTTTCGTGAAACTCTTAATTAGGTCATCTGTCTATTTAGAAATGAGCTGCCAGGTTGCAGGCATTGAGAATTAGATCGCATATTTGTTGGTGCACATGTTACCCTCATATGGCCAAGATCACTAAGAAACAGCGATTTAAACTTTTGATGTTGTTTGACCGGTTTTATTGGAACGCATCTGTTGTGGAGTGGTGGTATGTTTTATAACACGGGTAGTTATTTTTATCTTGCGAACTCGAAATTGCAGTTTTTCCACTGCTGACAGGCCTACCACAGTTTTTAAACATCGAAATATATTGCATTTATCAGTGCTAGGCGTTGCAGTAGTCATCAGTGCCTCAGTATTTCCTACAGCAGTTAAAAGAAGTGCTGTTTAAAGTCTGCGGGAAAAAGCCGCTGAACAGTGAAAAGAATCTTTTGGTAGTTTTGACCTTTTTTGTCGAAAGTCACACCACCTGAATAAATGTGAATTCGCTTTGCGAGGTAAACGATAAATTTGCGGGCGACCTAAGCGGCGCGCGTACAAATAAAGGTTAACGACCGACCTGGTAGGGGGGACGTGGTTGCTGAAGCAACCTTCGAAGTCGGAAGATTGTCGTTGAATTTCGCAAGTACTATGCAACAAGATGTAATATCGCTGCTGGGTAGAGCTGGAAACTTGAGTTTGTTGGAGACGTCAGTGCAGTTTCGATTTTTTACTCAAACAATTTCGCTCATTTGCTTTCGACTGCGTGTCGCCTGCCGCGCCTCTTGTGTGCTCGGGCAATGGAAATGGCGCTTACGTGTTATCTTGCGATGGGGAAGCGTTGACATGCTTGTTTGATGGCATTTCATCAAGAACATCACAGACTTACATACGATACTTCGTAGATCGGTGTCAATTGTGGAAATCATAATACCGATAACCGATATGCGTCATGCTTCTTAAAGAATTTTTCGTAAGAAGTTGCGGTTTGGTTTTGAAACAAGTACGTCGATGTGAAACACCTTAAAACATTAAAAAAAACAGAACTGTATTTCATTTACCGCGACTAAGTTGAAACGTAGCTGCAGGAGTAGTTAGGCTAAACGTTGTGTGTAACGAAATCAATACGTTTTTATTACATCTCAGTGTCGCCCCCCAAAAAACACAGCTTTTACACATGCTTTCGTTTTGCGTTTCTGCTCGTTTTTTTGCTAATTTGAGGCTAGTGTGCTGTTTTTTGTGACGAAATAATGGTTCACGCAAGGTCAATAAATCATACAGCATTGGCTAGAAGAAAACAGACCTGTTAAATCAGTGGTTTTCAACCTGGGGGTCGTTTGCCTTTTTTCTAGGGTCGCGAGAGCTTCTGATAAAAATATCCGTAATTTCTTCTATATGTTATATTTCGTATATCGAACTATTTTTTGTTGTAACCAAAATAATAGTATCACCTGGCAAAAATGATAGCCTACGTTTAGGTGTGATTATGACGATTACAAAGTTTTGAGTGTGATTACGACCATTACAGTACTTCTGTTTTTGACAACGCACGAAATACTTTGTGACGTAAGAATGTGCTGTGCTTGTAAATTAGTTATCTGAACGCGGTAGCCAACTTGTGAGACGATCTAGTTCTCAATACGTTGTGTTGTGGAGTGATTTGCATACTGCACGCGTCTCTCTCACTGATGCTGCTATGTGCATGAATTTAATAAATGAGTCTTTGTTCAACATAGTGATCTCGTACGTTGTGTTTTAGTCATTGTGATTTTCTATTGTGCAAACACAACTGCATTACATATGCCTGACAGGAAATTTTCGGAAGGAGTCGTTTGGTTAAATTGGGTTGCAAAATGGGTCGATGCATGAAAAAGGCTGAAAACCACTGTGCTAAACGAAGAAGTATACAAGTACAAATCGGTCATTATAATGTATTGCAGATTAAAAGTTGTTTGGTATGAAGGTGCATGATCTTGTGAAATTCATGTGTAGCAGTATGAGTATGACGTAAACTAGACGGTTTCGTTTATTGTAAATATAGTGATAGCAATAGTCTCATAATCATGCAGTGATGTGTTGCTAAGGACATTCTATGCTTTCACAACCGGACAAAAATCTCACTGTACTCTTACCCGCTTCTGCAAAACCTTTGCCCTTTCGCGCTCTGCGGCAAAGAGATGAGATGTCTTACTCTGAAGCAGTTGTGTAAAGAAAACAGGCGCGCGCTTCTTTCTTGTTTGAATTTGCTCTGTAGTCACTTCACTAATAAAGCAAAGGTAGTTGAAACCGTAAGCAGGCTACTTATACTGTATTTATCCGTAAGCAGGCTACTTCTACTGTGTTTACATTTGAATTGGATTACGTGCCTCCGGTTAGTCCCGTTGTTCTACTTCGCAAAGCATATTATATACCGAAGGGGATATTCTCAAGCGTATGGCATACATTTACCCGTGGTTAGTCGTTCCTCCTGGCTCCTGCCGTGGAGAGATGCCTGTGTGTTGAGTATGCCCTTAAGAGCAAGGACGCCTTGCTGTATATCCGTTGTGAACATTCAGGCGCCAGAATAAGTCGCTCCTGGCGATATTACTGGTTCAGAAAACGCGAATGTTTTGCAAAGGAAACTGTTTCGGTCCTTGTGACGAACTGAGCAACGCCTGCTTTGATTATTTGCAATGGTATAAAATATGTTTGCTTGGTGAGACCAAAGCGCTGGTTTGTGTTGTAAGGCAAGCCGATGGTCTGGTAACGGTAGTAAATCTGCGCCGGTAAACAGTGTAAAGCTTTGGTTTACGGTTCTGTCTGAGAGCAGTGTCGAATACGCGAGCAGATGTGTCGAAGTGAGTGCAGTGCTTAGAACAGGCTGACACCATGTTATGTCTGTGAAACAAACAGGCTGATATTGTATCTACGCCTGTGCAACGCAGCGGTGCAGGCCATCCTCCATTTTTCTTGCTGGTGGATGATTAGGCGCGAGCTGCCGCATGCGAAAATGTTGCGACTCCTGTGCGTGCGCAGTGAGCTCTCCAATCCACCTTGTCTTGCAGAAACTTGTTGGAAGTGCAACTGTTGAATCTGCACTTGCAGAAACAGAGACGTACGTGATGCCTGCCGTTAGTTCCTATTTTCAAGGTTGTTTGTTTATACTGACTATCTTTCGTTCAAGAGGCTTTACCTCAGTTCGACTGTGCAACAAGGATGTAAGATTTTTACTGAATGCATGTTTTTACTAGTATTCCCGAGTACGCTTTCATCGCGTGCAACTTGAGGGCTAAGCCGCTAAACGACTGGATCAACATCGACGCAGCGAAGGAAGTACAATCTCTGGAGGCTGCAGATTCTCGCGTAGGGACAACTACAAATGAAGCTAGTTCTGCTTTTACAAGACGATCAAGCTGCGACGTAGATGTTTCATCCACGTAGATCGTTGATGAAAGCTGCCACGTAGATGAGGCTGCAGATTCTAGCGTTAGGGACAACCACAAATGAAACTAGTTCTGTTTTTACAAGACAACCTTAAGCTGCCACGTAGATGCTTCAACTATATTTCAATTTGCTTTTCAGTCAGTGAATTCGTCCAGAACTTGTATAGTCACAGTAGGCTTGCATACTGACATTTTTCACGTAATTGTGATCATGGTCGTGTGGTGTTGCTGTTAGCAAGTTGAAGTCATTATCATGCGATCAACTACTATCCAAATAGTTGCTGCAACGTGCTACCTTCTGCTGCAATTTCATGGTAAATAAGTGTTGCAATTTCTTTTATTGACACCAAGTGTGGAATTTTGTTTAGTTGTTCTGTATGTTCGGTAAAGTAACGGAGATAAGTGGCGTCCGTGACTTTGCTCAAGCAGTTTTGCATTGTAACAGTGAAGAAAACCTCATGTGTTGCTGCAATGCGCCGGTGTCTATTTGGGCAAGCAATGTAAGGTTAAAACTTACCAAAGTGATCTTGTCAAAATGTGACGTAAACAACACGCCGAAATGTTCAATCTTTGAGCGGTTCCACATCATTAGTTTTAGCACTGTGATCTCTTGTGCTTGACTTTCCATGTTGCACTATTTTTGTAGAACTTGAACCACAGTTTTTTTTAATGCCCTTGCCTTTGCTTTTGCCAAGAACAGTTAAAAAACTGAGAACTGTGCCCAGGCGTACGTAAAGGCGTAATAGAGGTAAAAGACGTTTTTGCTCTCGAATTTCATTAAGAGCGCTAGATTTTTCCTCTGATTAAGAGGTTTTCTAGTGTTTCACACTGATATGATTAACGCCACATTTTATCTTAAGTCGTTTGCAAAAATGCTGCATTTTATGTTTTTCGAGAGAGAAGTGCTGCTCAACTGTTTTGAGATAGCTAGTGAATATATAGGTGTTTATTTATCATCATACAACCCACAAATGGGATGTTGCGACAATTAAAGTAATCACAGTGCGCAATTTTCTGTTGTGCATATCCTTTTATTTTTATGTAGCCGGCCGCTTTTTCGCCTGGAAAGCGGTGAACATGTGTGAATCTAACCTTAAAGTACCTCGCAAGTGTCTGTAGTAATCTTTATGTCTTCCTACAACTCTGCAACTTTTCGTGACACCCTGTAGTGGACAAGTGTTTATAACGCTGAAAACATATGAAGACCTGTTAAACTACATTTCGTTTTTAAACAGTGCTGCTGTAGGCAAACATAACTTTTGTGTGGAACCTAAAATATTAAGACAATAAAGCAAATAAATTATCAAGGTAACTGTATTTTAATGCCCGTTTAAAAAAGTATTATGAAACATGTAATTTTTTGTATTTTTTATTGTCTATTAAAACTTTTAATTGTCTGCGTGTACTTCATACCTTAGTTGCTTAGGTTATTTTCTACTTCTGTATTCAGCTGGTACTTTAACCACCAGCCGAAATATACTGTGCTGTTGATCACGTGCTGCAATACTCTGTTTTGTTTAACAAGAACTTTCGCTAATCTTGCGTTTATAACGTACTGGCGCAGAAACTTTAAACCTTGTGGAAAAAGTGAGAAGTTTGCACAACCTCTTTGCAAGGCCTACAAATGAAAAAATGGCTATCCAGAGCTATTGACATCCTATACTCCATTTTGGTCACTTAGTATGTCGTCATCGCCACGTGCGGTGCCAGCCAAGGACTGCTCTAAAAAGAAATTTGCTATATTTTCGTGACCGAAAACGTAGTTAAAAAGCGAGCAGTCTCTTCTCTTCTGGACGCTGTTGTGAGGTGGTGAGCGTGATTAGCGCTGGTCATGTGCAGCGTTCAGCATTTTAGAATCTTGAAAATTAAATCTTTTTTATTTCCATGGAATTGTTCAAGAATGGGCATAACCGTTTTGAAAGGCATAGGACAAAGCGGCACTTTCACTACCTGACTTGAAAACCATCGAACTGCAAATCATTTTATGCAAAATGTCCTACATTCTGAAAAATCAGTCGCACAGCCTCTGGTGTTTCATCCTCTGTTTATCCTCGCTGAAAAACGCAGCGGGCGGTTATTGTTACTTTTCCAGGCATACACGATGGCTTAAGCTTCTGACGTCTTCTATCCCACTTCAACATTTTCCTTTACCGATTTTCCGTCATAACTCCGCTTTATCAAAGCACTGTGTGGCTTTCGCGTTCATTCGACCAGCGATTTGTTAATATCGCCCGGGCAGCGGGCGGCAGTCGCTTCATGGTCCTTCTTGTGTGTAGGCGCTTGTTTCCTGTCGCATCGTCATTTTTTTGAAAACGGCTTTTGATTCCGAAGTCGATTAAGTCATAACGTTCGCTGGACATTAGCGAGTGTTTCGTTGTCGACGATGCAACTAATCAGCGTGAGAGTGGTCACAAGCACAGCAGGATCGATCGTAATCGGCACGAGACATCTTTATCCACAGTAGATGGGACACAGTTTTGCATACCGCCCGCATATTCGTGTGATGTTGCTGGCGATTTGAAGCTGGTATTAATGTGTCTTCTGATCTACGTTGCTTATGAGCAATTTTTGCTCGATTTGGTTTGCAAAGTGCCAGAAATGCGCACGTATGTGTTAGCATGAATTGCTGATTGTCTTGTTTTGTGACTCAAGTGTGCTAATGTCGCACAATTAATAATCTTTTTACATACAGTGCGCATTTTATAGCTGCTATTACAAAATGCTTGCCAATAATCTTGTTCAACGGTTTGTTGCAAATGCAACAACATCCTCAGAAATAACAAAGGCTTTTATTTTTTTCTACCCAACTCTCAAGAAAAGTTCTACAAACGCAGGGGTAGTTTTGAATGAAGTGTTTCTTTTTTTATAGATTTTTATTTCCGTTGCTAGGAGACGCGCTTTGCTAGCCAGATCGTTCCCGTGCACCTGCAGCTCACGCTGATTAGTGTGGCTTTTTTTTCTTGAAAACATATTCCTGGTGTGCGGATAGAAGGGAAAAGGGAGCAGCAGCAAGGTGTTCAGCGAACAATACGGTCTTGCTTTTGACGTAAACTCGCGTTAATCTCAATCTTGTAAAAACATCCTCTCGTGGCCAACCGGAGAATCAGTAGTTCCAGTCTTTGCAATAACATAAAAGGTCATTCGGAACTGAGATCATCCTCGCGGGTGCAAACAGCAGAAGTACGTGAACGAATGACTGCAAATATATATATGACCGTATATTCTCACCAGGTGTGCTTGAACACCATGAACTTGTTTTGCATCTGCATCTTAACGTCTTGTATACCCGCCGTTCCACGTGTTCGATCAATCATGTTTTGTTTCTGGCAAGTCCTTCTTGCCATGAAAACATTTGCCAGAACAGGAATATCTTTATAAGATGACGAGTTGTTTTATTTTGTGATGCCAATTAAAATTTGAAAAACACTGACTGTTTTTCTGCCAAGCTCACGCACACTATAAATGCCGATCTGAAATCTACCCGTCGCTTGTAATACATTGCCTTGTGCGGCAACAGCGTGTCAAGGCGTGCGACTACGAAAGACCAATCCCAAACGTAGGTCTCTTTTGTAAAATGGCATGTGGGTTGGACTCCGGTGTTTGTTGGTTGGGACCTTTTGGTCGTACTTGTAAAAACAACAACCAAACATTTTTCGTCAAATGGCACGTGCGCTGATATCCGACGTTTGTTGGTTGGAATCCCCCCACGGTGGGTGTCGCTTACTGAGTGACCAATGATTCAAACGCGTTTGCTTACAGGTTTCTCGGCCGTCGCCTGCCTTCCGATTGTTTACGTTGCGAATAACCGCGAGTAAATCGTCATTTGTGCCAAATAAACTCTGACAAACGAGGTCTTGTGTTGCACTCGACGGGGAACTTCATTGTTGTAGAAACATGCCACGGCACGAGGGTGGCGATAAAAAGAAGACGCGTATGAGCTAAACAATCAGCAAGTTTATCTCCTCCGGCGAACACCGGCTCTAGTGTCACTCTTTTGTTCGTTTAATAACTTGTGTTGAATTCTGCGAGCAGGCGCTTGAAGTAGTGTTTACAAAAGCCAAGAGATCGGTGTAAACGCTGCAGCTAGTGTTTTATAACCTTCGTTTCAAAATATTTGAAGTCGTGCTTTGCATGTCAGGATAATTAAAAACCTTTTACGCAGGTACATTGTAATGCTCTGAGCAACTTTACGAGTTTTACTGTCTAGACTGCTTTATAAGAAATGGGTACAGACGACTATTGTCAAGAGTGTAGGAACCCAATGGCTACTATGACTCTGAGCCAGGGGTGGCAAAATCGAGTTGCGTACTCTGTATTAGCCATTTGAGATCAGTCGGGCCATTAAGCTTCCGCCTTTCCGATGTAAGACTGACGACTATGGTTTTGTGGTCGGAAAACTTTGCTTCGCCTACGAGTTACGTCGCACGCGCTTTCGTGACGTCCGCAAGTCGATCTTTGGATGAAACCTCAAGCCATGGTGACGTCACTAATGTGTTTACTATGTCATCTGATGATAATTTTCTATGATTCTAGGGACCCGAATCGGGTCCCTAAAACACCTTAAAAACCCTGGTGACGTTAATGGACGTTTTCCTGAAACATGTTTTCTATTCCGTGGGAAAGAAAAGTGAGTGAAGGAGCAACGTCGGTCCAATACGCAAATTCCATGTTGTTTCGTGAACTCCTCTGGGATGTCGCGTTTTCGAATCAACAAACTGAATGGATTCAGGATGTACTATATTGTGTAAACAGCGGAACGGGGTTTACGTTCCCACGGCGCCGTTTTCGTAGAAAAATTGTGCTTTTTTTCACATTGACGGCAGTTCACAACATTATTTTTGTTTCAGATACGAGTGGATGGGTTGGGAGAAGGTGCTGCGAGGACACCGTGGACGACGAATGCAGACGAGAGTGCATAAAAGTAAATTTCTCTGTGTTTGTACACGTCAAACAGTGACTTGTTTTTGGCGCTAGTGAGGGAAATGTATGCCATGAGCGGCAAGACTTTTCCTACGGTTGCAAACCTTAATGAAAAAACAGTACCTAGGAATCGACCCTCAACCTTTAGGCACGATGCCCTGACTGTCAACATTGTTTTCTGCGCGGAATACTCCCGCATCATTCAACAGGCATGTTTATCTTCCATACTATTAGCAATCGGCTGAGTGGCGCAGTAGGTTGAGGACGCGTCACAGATGCTGGTGGAATGGTTTCGAATCCTAGGCGGGTCATATCGAAGACTTGAACAACGGTACTTGCGGCTGACGCTTGAAATGATGGGTGCGGGGCGTACCGGGGTTAGATGGCGCCCCGGGCAAGAAACAAGTTTGACGCCCCCACATTCGGACGTGAGGTCTTTCGGAAGCAAATGTGCTATATTGGAGAAAGTACTTGTGACATTGTTGGGACTTTTCGGCGCCCCCCCTTCCCCCCTCGTTACGCCCGTAGATGGGTGCAAGGGGAGCTTCATGTGTGGTGCTAACATTGGCCTACCACCAGTGCGCAGCATTAACTACGGAAGCAGCCGCGTGGTCCACGACGCAGAGCAAGCTGAGATGGCGTCGCTGACCACTCATGACACTGCGTAGGAGTAGAAAGCGATTATGATGAAACTTTCTTAGTGCAGGCAGTTAAGAGTATGTCTTGGCGGTAAAGCCCGATGGTTTGCGCGATTACTTCACCAACTTCTTGCAAGTACTATCAAAATTTTGCGCTCCTGATCTAAACCAACGCTTGTTGCGTGTCCAATCCTAATTTGAGTGACGCAGATAACAGACGATGAAACCCAATCCTAATAAAAAAACATTTTGATGGATCTGAATTTACAAATTCTTTTTCATTGTTTAAAATCGAAGGTGTTGTTGACTGTGTTTTGCAACAACTGCCCGGAGGAGTACGCGATGTGAGCAGAACTAAAGCATGATGAGTAAAACGTGTTTCAGTTCACCATAAAATTGAGGAATCGTTGCAATAGTCGCGCAGCTGACTCTTCTCAACTTGTTACCATCTCATTTCATACCGCAGTTGCAAGGGCGGAGCTAGGGGGGACAGGGGGGCCACGTCCCCCCCAAATTTTTGCCTGCCCCCCCAGTGGCCCCCCAAAAATTTTTCAGGTCTCTTTCTGAAAGTCCTACACAGACCATTGACAGCTCCC
>Ga0210059_1002368_pt1 | contig 29466 bp, 20 predicted proteins | sample Ectturendosymbi2_FD_188042 | JGI IMG/M metagenome (GOLD analysis project Ga0210059, IMG submission 188042) | Ecteinascidia turbinata endosymbiont from Florida, USA - Sample 2 (SPAdes) (version 2) | ecosystem: Host-associated > Tunicates > Ascidians > Unclassified | place: Key West, Florida...
GCGAGCAACAGTATATTTTTTGAGATACTTACTCTTAAAGCACAAAATGACTAGATATTCTAAAAATTTGGAGGGGCCATGGCCCCACGGCTACGCCTGTTTACGTGCGGTTTATATAACGTATATGTATTGTAAATGCTTTATGTAAACACGTATTTATATAACACTGGGACCATATTGTTTTTTCTGTAACATTGGGACCATATTATTTAAGTTTTAAAAAACTTGTTGATCAGAAGTTTCAGTTATAGAGAAATAAACACATTCAGACTGTCCAAATTCAGCAAAATAAGCTTTGCATTTAATATTTTCGTCCCTATCCCTATGCAAGAAATGGTTTATTTAAAGGCTATACAAGAAAGCGCCCCAATGGGCGTTTCTATGTCGGGAACCGCCGATCAAAAAACGTATCTGAAAAAATTTAGGGGGGCTTCAGCCCCCTTAGCCTCCCCCCCGGATCCGCCTATGACCAAATTCTAGTATTGAGCAGTGGCGTATGGCGGTCATTGTTACTAGACATACGTTACTGTGACGTCACAATATGACGTCATATTCACGTTTGCAAACCAACGTTTGGCGAAGTTTGTTGACACAACATGCATACTATTCTACACGCACTCTCCTTGCTCGTTGTTGTACAGTTTGTCACTGTAATGAACGTAAATTATGAGAGCAGTGCATAACTGAAGAAATATCCGGCAATGCGTTAAAACACGGGAGTAGAACACACGCAGTCCTATGTCAGCGCAGTTCACAACTGCAAAAATATAAGGCGGCGCGTTGAAGCAGTGGAGTAAAACACACCCAACGCAAAACATCAGCCTAAGCGAATATCTCGTCGAATAGCAGTCGAGCGAAAAAGGTATGCGGCTATAGGATGGCGGACGCCCAGGGTTGACAGTTTGAAACTTGCTAAACTACACAAGAATTGATAATGTGCATAAAGTATACAATAAAAGTTCATTTTTTATTATGTGGCTATTATATGCGCTACTACTAGGGGTCAGACAGGGACGCCGGAGCAGCGGTAGGACAGGGGGGAGTGAAAGAGTTGAGGGCAGTGGAAACTTATAAAAATAAAATCGTTACCAATCATGTTTCTGCTTTTGATCAGCAATGTTGACCTCAAAAATAATGACAGAAATTATCGAAAACCATTCTGAATTTTCTTGCTGCACAAATACCTGCAATAAATTTGTTTCAAATCAATCTTGATGAACCATGAGCTTACCTACGATTGGTGGTGGACGAACCTTTTTCAAAGTGGGGGTCACAAGTGCACGTCAAAAAAACTATGGAAAGTTTTTTTCATAAAGCGCAATGAACCCAATACTAATTGTGTTGCTTATTTAAACAAATTTAGAACGGTAAAAGTGGGAGTCAGGCCACCCCAGAGAAAAGTGGAGGAGTTTAGGTCCATGCGCTCCCCAGTTCCACCACCCCTGCCTATGATACTGTTATGAAACAGCACCTTCGCACCCGTTTCCATGGAAATCTACCTGCACGCAGTAAAGATGTGATAAAATGGCGCAGAGGTCCACCTGCATCAAAAATGTCAAAGTTAAGCTTATCCAAAAAGGACAGATTGTCAGTATGTAAGATACTTACACTACAGCGAAAAGCTAAACTGGGCGGCACAAAACCTTTGACTGGGCCGCGGGTTGGGCGTAGCTGATCTAGTTACAACAATTTAATTTTTGTAGTTTCACTCTTTGGATGTCCCCCCTGCTTTGGATACCTGGGGCCGTCGCCCCGTTCGTTCCCCCTCTGCACGCCACTGATGCAAGGCCTCTCTTACACAAATGTGCCCCCCGTGGTATCTCCTGATATCGAGTTCAGGGTGTGACGCTTCATGGTAAAGAGTGCAGCTGCGAAATTCGTAAAAACTCTGAACGTAGAGGATAGGTGTAGCAGGCAAATTTTTGGGGGTGCGAAGGAATTTTGCCGGAATTTCCCCAAAAAAAATTTGTGCGCCAAAAAGCATTTACCCTACGAATTTTTTCTCAGAAAAAAACATGAAGACCAAAACAAAAATCTTCGTTTTTTAGTGGTGTCTGACAGCGAGGAAGCCTTCCCTGCTGGTGGGTCTCTTTGGAATCCACTGAACAGAAGCGGCACGGATCTCACAGAATGGTTATCGGTGCGGCCCCCAAAATTAAATGGTCTTCATTTTATCTCGTCGGAGGACATTTTTTGGAGAAAATTTCAAAATCAGACGTATTCATCAGTCAGTCTCATTTTGAAGGTGTCAAAATATCTGTGCCCTAATTTTCTGGGATTGTGCCCCAATTTTCAGGGATTTTGCCCGAATTTTTGGCAAATCGAAATTTCTGGGGATGCTCTTGCACCCCCAGCTTCTACGACACCGACATAGAACCATTTCTCCGATTAGAGAGATTCGCAGAGCCCTGTTGGTTACACCCACAGAAAAGTAGCCCAGACGCCGACCAGGGCCAGTTGGTGTCATTAAATAGGCAACCTGACTTGTTCTGGCCTTGGTGTGGAACCAGCAGAAAAAACTATCAGAGGTTGCGGGAAACAGTCAAGCATTTCGAGTCTTCCGAGGGCTGCTGCCCCAGCGGCCCCGAGAGAAAATGTTGGTCTGAAAATTGAAATGGTTTAGATTAAATTAGGTTTGAATGAGTGTGGAATTTGCTGATAATTTCATGAAAAAGAACTTGAAACTCATTTTTCTGGAATAAATTAACCTTGCAGTGAATGGAACGAGCGTCCTCCTGTTGCCATGCCAACGTTTGCGAAGCATCTGACATCATTTATTCTAGCGCTACTTCTGTCATTTTTGTCGTTTGAAGAAGGAAGAGATAAAGCAGTTGGTAAGTTTGACTGTCCACGTTGAACGTTGAATTTGTGCCGCTGGTATGTGTTTCAAATTCTGACAATTCTTATAACTTGTGCAACGTGCTCTGTCCACACCGAGATTTAATCACAATCACAAGGCTACTACTTCCCCGTCTTTTTCTACTTGCAGGACCTTGAGTATGCAGTAATATGTTATTGCAAACCTCATCCTCCGTATTGTTTAGTTAGTTTTAAGAAAATGCATTATCTTGAAAACATGACTTGATGAGAAATTCTGATTTCAAATTCAGAATAATTCAACTTAAATCATCCTAGTAATGCAGTTGTGACCTCAACCTTATATACCAAAATGTTATGGCTGAAGCACGAAAATACAAATTTCTTGTTATTTTTCATTTCCTTGGAATTTTTTGCTCTTTCGCGTTTCATTTTTACCAACATTTTTGCTTGACCCATTTTCGTGTGTTTTGGGAATATTTTTGAAAAAAACTTATTTTCTTAGATTTCAAACCTTCACCAACGTGTTTGGTACCACCATCGTGGACATGCGATGGTAAGCATGACTGTCGTGACAACAGTGACGAGAAAATGTGCGATTGTCCTTCGCACAAAGGGTTCCAATGTGATTGTTACCAGTCCGACGCTGGTTGTGCATCGTGGCGGGGCAAGTTGTGGTGCATAAATCCTTCCATCATCTGAAGTTATCAACCAAATGGATCTGCATTTCATCTCTGTGTGGAAAATTTCTGGAAGAGATCTTTCAATGCGAGAACGGACACGTCATCGACAACACTCATCATTGCGATACTAAGGTGGAATGTGACGATAGAAGTGACGAAGGACATCAAAACTTTGGTTTCCGATGTTCAGGAAAGTCAAGAAAAAGCATCTGCGTTTTGCCGCAAAAAAATATTTACGATACGACGTCTCAATGCGCAGATGGTTCAGATATATGTTTCGCAGATGGTGTGTTCCAATGTTTTTTATGCTTGGACAAAAAACTCATTATTTCACCAAAACAGGTTTGTGACCAAATGATCGACTGTTTTGATGTTTCTGATGAACTTTTGTGTCCGAATCGATTAGTTGCACAAGCACTTGTTGGCGATGAGGGGTCAAGATGTCCCCCAGGCCGTATGTACTGCAATAGTTCCACTGAATGTGCGGCCATGGACAAGGTTCTATGCAAATTTTCAGTTGAATGCAAAAACCAGATCAACCGAAGGTTTTGTCGTCACGAGCAGCGACACAGTGGTTCCATGCAGTGTAGGTCCGGACGTAGCCACTCGATGTGACAACAGACCAGAGTGCTCGAGGATGGATGACGAATGCTGGTCACAATGTGATCCTCTACCATTCTTTTGTGATGATGAGTGTGCGAAGAAGAGTTGCAGATTTTCTCGTGGAAGCCGTGTATGTGATGGATATATTAACAAGGTCATGGATGGTTCAAAAAACTGCAGTCGAGAAGCAGAAGAAAACTGTGCGATGAGGTTTTCATGCAAAAGTAAAGGCATGGTCAGCATCGACACACGTTACTACTGTGACGGAATATTCCATTGTGATGATAATTCTGATGAAACTACAACGGATTGTCTGAACAAACGCTTCAACTGCACAATAGCTGGAGGCGCCATTTCCATCAGCAAAGAGTTTGTGATGGAATTAAAGACTGCAACCAAGGTGAAAATGAAAGTCGTCAACTGTGTGGTGAGAAAAGATTTTACTGCGAAATCGGAAAACCAGTATCAATCTATAGAAAATTTGTTCAAAATGGTATAAAAGACTGCGATAGACGAGGTTTAGACGAGTGCAAAACTTTATTTTCCGATAGATACGAAATGATTGCCAATCCTGTTCTTCGCTCATTGTTTTGGATGATGGGTTTTGTGGCTTTGATTGGAAATCTAGCCACACTTGTTCTAACATTGACGGAGATGGTTAGATACGAAATGATCGCCAATCCTGTTCTTCGCTCATTGTTTTGATGATGGGTTTTGTGGCTTTGATTGGAAATCTAGCCACACTTATTCTAACATTGACGGAGATGGTTTCTCACTATAAAAGCAATCCCTGTATTGACACAAAGACTGGTTTGGTGAAACTAATAAATGCTTTCTTTATTTTCAACCTTGGCATTTCTGACTTTTCAATGGGTGTGTATTTGTTAGGAGTTGTTTGTCAAGTTGTGACATATTCAGGACGTTATTGTTTTGTTGATAAAGAATGGAGATCAAGCAATCGCTGTTCAGTGCTTGGCACAATTGCAATTTTATCATCAGAAGCATCTGCTTTTATCATGGCATCCATGTCAACCTTCCGATTGGTCTCAATTTACAAACAATTTTTGACCCGCACCATAAAATTCAAATGGATCATTCTGGTTGGAGTTTTATGTTGTTTTTTTTATTTACTTTTTGCTTTTCTTCCATGGATTCAATTAAAATCTGGTTACTTTGTGTCTCAAGTTTGGTTTCCCAACCATTTCTTCAAAACTGACACAATACCCAAACATGATCTCATCACCATCACCAATCAAGTTTCTCACTCAAATTCCACACGTCAATCTTGGTTTAAAGTAAAGGAGGCAATTTAAGATAAGTTTGAAGACAATAAAATAAACGCAGAGTTTGGGTTTTATTCTCAAACAAGTGTTTGTATGCCACGTTTCTATACTTCCACCAGAGAAAGTGCCTGGGAATGTTCCACTTTTCTAACTTCACTGAACTTCATGCTCTTCATCTACATGGTGGTCGTTTATGTACTTGTTTACAAGAAAGCCAATGCCGCGAAATTTTCCACGTTTGCTAAGAAAGATCGGAATGAAAATATGCAAAAAAGAATTTCTAGACTTTTGCTAACTGACTTTTTCTGTTGGAATCCGGTTTGTATTATGGCCTGCTTGAGTACTGCTGGGGTGCCTTTACCACCCGATGCTTACATTGCAAGTGCTGGATTTCTTCTTCCAATAAACAGCGCCATCAACCCATTGCTTTACTCCAAGCTCATTGGTCAGTGCATGTCACTTGCACGAAAACGCATCACGGACCACCAGTTTGTTATTTGTCCACGCCATGTTGATGACACGACAGAAGTTGATGGCACAGGAAAGCAGATCAGAGAAAATCCGTACCGACAGTGAGCGATTGCCCATTGGAACTTACAGAAATCCGTACCAACTATTAGTAAATTTGCATATTTTCTATCAATAACAAACATCAGCCTCTGCTGACATTTTCTTTGACTTTGTAGATTTCTTGTTCCATTAACGTTTTTCTGTTTTGAAAAATGAAATTGTTTTTAAATGAACTGAAAACTTTATGCTTGCAATAAAGAATCATGATTGTAAGTGGCAAAGATAAAACTCAAATAACAATACTACAAAAAATGCCGACCTTCATACTTGTGCAGAATAAAAGGGAAACAAAGCTTAGTATAGCAAAACCCAATATCAGAAGATTAGACTGCACAATTAAGATAGCACAAATACTGTGTGAACTGAGAAGGGAATAACGTATAGTAAACGCAACGACGCAGCTGAAAAGGCAAGCACATCCGGGATGGTGATATCAAAAATCTTTTAAAAATCATTCTTGTTTTTTCAAGAACATGTACCCAAACATCTTTAATTATTACAAATTGCATGCATTAACCGTTGCAACTTTATGTCCCGGCCCAGCCAATATTTTGGCGCAGGTTTGCAGCACTATAACTCGCCAGCCTATAAGAGCTAGAAATCTGTTTAAACTATCTACGGATTCAGCAAGACTTGTAGTTGAGATTAAAAAAAAAAAAAAATTTTGCTTTGGGTTTGGGGTTCTCTGGGGGAGACGTCGCAAGTGTGGGGTGTGTTTGCGTTTTTTTGGCCTACTTTACGCGGCCCTGGACGCCAATCCCATGAGTCAATTTTTTCGTTCAAGATTTTGTGCAAAACTAGACTATCATCCCAGTCTTTAGAGCTCTCGATTGCCTTTCTAGCATATCTAGAGCCAAAATTATGCCACAAAAACCAAAAAGTAGTCAAAATTTCTACCCCTACAAAAGGAAACCTGGGGTGAATAGCACCCAGTTTGTATCTGGCCGTAACTCCCCGCCAGAATAGGCTAGAGAGCTGCTCAAGCCCTCTAAAGACTCGTGAATACTTGTAGTTTAGACTACAAAAAAAATTGCAGTGTGCCTTTTCGGCATTTTTGGCCACGTTTACACAACCACAGGATGTTTTGACAGGTCTGTCAAAACATTGGATGACCTCAACATCCAGTGAGAATTCAACAATCGAGCCGAATTCGTGGCTCAAAGCTTTACTGGATTTAAACGGATTCTAGACTACAGTACGAGTCTTTAGAGGGTTTAATGGACTTTCTAGCGTTTCTGGTTCAAAAAGTTATGGCCAAACTTCCGGAAATTCATTAGGGAATCCCAGTAATTCCCTAGGGGATTACTACAAGATTTCCGGTGTTTTGGCCATAACTTTGGCACCAAAAAAGCCAGGAAGTCGATCTAGGATTCTAGGGCTCTAAAGATTCATATCACAGCCTAGAATCCAATCAAAGTTTGAGCCACAATTTCGGCTCATTGACCGGGCGATGATGTCATAAAAGAAAACACAAAAATAGTAAAACATACCCCAATCCTGACGACATCCACCGAAAACCCCAAACCCAAAAGTTTTTTTTCAGTGCAAACTACAAGACTTCACGAGTCTTTCGAGGGTTTGAATAGCTCTCTAGCATAGGCGTCTGGCGAGTTATCGCCGGCCGCGCAAGCCGCCAGTGGGAGACTCATGCTTTTTCTGCAGTTTTTGGATTTTTGTGCTCAACGGGGTTTTTGGGCAATAACTCTGGTTCCAGACACGCTAGAAGGTCAGTCAAGGGCTCTGAAGACGCGGATGATCGTCTAGTTTCTAAAAATATTTTGAGTCAAAAAATTGCTCATTAGATTGGCTCCCAGGGCCAGTTAAAGTGGGTCAAAAATTCAAAAACATGCCTTATTTGTGACGTCACCAAGAGAAAACCCCACACCCAAATCAAATACTTTTTTAAATCGAAACTAGAAGACTTTCTGAATCCGTGGATGGTTTGAACAGCTCTGCTCTGTAGCTATAGTAGCTGGCGAGTTATAGGGTTTAAAGCGTTTTAAATCTGCGCCAAAATTTTGGCGATCGCGGGACTTAAAGGGTTGGGTAAATTACAAGAAATCACGACCATAAACCTCATTCTCTGAACACTTTGTGTTAATCATTATGACAGGAACGTGCCAAACAAACGTTTAGCTTGTCTATCTTCACAAAAAAATACCTTAGTGGCTTTGCCCTGTGATGGCTTCCACGAAACATACTTTAAAAGCCCTTTTCAAGTCATTTTCATGCATTACCGTAAATATGAAACTGTCGGAAACTTAATTTTCAGGTTTATCCAGGTACTTTTCAGTTGAAAACGGTCGTAATTTTTCAAACACTGCAAGTTTAAATTGTACTGGGCAGAAAAAAGTGATCTACCAAGAAAGTTTCCACTGACTCACGTAAAATTTTCTTTTTAAGGTTCTTACACAGTAAATGGCGTGTGGCGTTTACGTGGGAAAACGCAACTGCTGTCTCTAAGGATGGCTTAAACATGCACTTTTGTATTAAATTGAGATTCAGTTGTAAAACATTGATCGGTTTTTGCAGTACAGTAACATCAAATAAATACTTACAATTTAATCGAGTTGGGATGAGCTTTGCTAACAATCTCGTTAGCTATTCACAACGGGTACACAGTATGTCGCTTTAAATAAAAAACTCGACACACGTTGGTACCGTTTTCAGAAAGCTGCATCTGGTTATTTTCTCCGTAGTGTTTACGAAAAACGCATTATATTTTTAATAGTTTTACCAATAGAATATTTTGCGATACTTTTTCAGATCTGTTGTGTAAATTCAATATGTTGCTGTAAGGGAAAAGCATCACACTTCTAAATCTGAAATTTAGACCCGTTTATAAATGCCCAATTTTCGTAGTACAGTATAAACAGTTAACTGTTTGATGAATCTTGTACTGCATGTTGCCATTGCACCTCATTTATTAAACCTAAATATTAGCCCAGTCGAAGTGTAGTAGAAAAAAGTGGAACGAGACTATCAAGATGCTTCAAGCTTAGATTTTAAGTTAAAAATGTTTATGAACAGTTAATGCACTATTCCAAACATTTTTGAAAAAGTCATCAAATAAAAATTAATAAGTCACTCCGATGGCTTCTGGCTTCACAGAGCACATACAATCCAAACTGCTAATTTTTTGCACTTCGTTTGAAATGAACATTTGATTACTCGAAGTGCTTTCACGACATGTATGCTACTATTCAATGTTGATCATATATCGGAAACTCGTTGCTGTTATATTTTTCGATTTACTAATCACATCCAATGCCAAATTTGTTGCGAGTCTATGCTTACCTCTCTGGAAATTGCGGCTGGCAAACCCAATTGCTCATGCGGTTTCTGTTAAAATCAGGTTCTTTCTGATATCAAGGAATCTAAACGACTTGCTTTAAAAAACAAACGCAAACATTTGCACACTGCTTTGGGGTTTTTTCAAAGATTGAATTGAATTTTATCTTGATTACAAAATGAACAAAAATGCTATCATTTGCGCGGAACGATCCCAAGTGTTGAGTTCGCGGTGCATCCTCAACATGAAGCGTCTTGTGATTCTGAAATACAAACAAAGAAAGTCTTCAAAAACAAGTTCAGAAAACAACTTGGAAGATTGTCCATAACATCATTGAACAGCAAAAACAAAGAAGAAGCATTCGAAAGTCGAGGTTAAAAGTCGCATCACCAAATGGATTGAATTCCAGGAGTACGAAGTTAGAACAATGTAACAACCAAGGACACTTGTTTCATAAAGACATTGTATTGTGTACTTATACTCCACATGTATTGTAAGTCACACCCAGGAAGAGAGTAACCCGCAATATTATAGAATTCATTTGCAATAATATCCCGTACGAATTTATCAACAATATTCCCGATCTAAACAGATAAAGATTATAAACATTGATGCGCGACTCCTATTTCGGATTTGCCGTAAGAGGGCAGAACGTACGTGATCACTAGTGTCGCTATTGCACCGTGCACGACTCGAGATGTGGTCACGTGACCTAGGTATGATACATCGTGTTGACCTCAGAAGCGGAGTTGCTTCACTAGAGTCAGTTGAGCAGTGGGCATACCAAGCTTAACACCTAAACCAGGGGCATACCTAACTGGCTTAGGCAGAACATCCAGCAGTGGGCATACCAAGCTGGTTTAGTCCGAGTGGGCATACCAATGGACTACCTTATATAAAAGAGACTTACGGTTTAGTGGCTATGATTCCCTTGACACTTCGGGCTTCTCTCTCCTCCATGGAAGAATAAAACCTGCGCTAACCCCTGTTACTGGTAATAAATATCTATGTGTATATCAATATACCATGCTATAGTAAACCCTTGTTGTTTCTATTAAAAGATAAATGTCGCAGTGCTTAACGTTGTAGTAATAAAACCATGAGTGAATACATTTTCGTCTGATAACAAAACTGAGTGTGAAGTCGAACGGAAACGGGCGGGTCTAAGTTTCTTAATTGTTAACTTGGGCGTGCCTTGGGCACTCCGGCCAAATTCACCAGTGCTCTCGCGGAGTTGTCCTAAATGTGTTGTGGTCTTCTTTAGAAGAGGACTGCAACACAAGTCACGGCCGTTGCGTTTGTGTAAAACTTTGGTGATCTAGATTTGCAAACAGTCACACGTCAAGCGTTCAACAAATTTCCGGTTTTTCTTAGAAACGAAAGAAGGGAAAATTCAGGGATCTCCGTCCTTTTTGTGGGGAAAGGTCACAAAACCAAAGCAGTTACAGGCGGAGGACCACAACAAAAGGACACTAGACTATGAAAAATGCACCAAAACAGTTTCAGATTTATTGAAAACACACGTGTAGATACGCTGAATTTTAACCTCAACTAAAAGAGGATTATCGCTTTGAAAGAATTCCAAAGCAATTCAGAATCATTCATGCACCCCCCTTACTCTTTACGTGGTAGCTCACCTCTTGCTGATTGTTGTCTCACGACGTTGCTTCATGCCTAAACATTTCGCTACGCTAATCGTGCTTTTCTTTATTTTGTGTTTGCTGGTATACCATGATTTTGCGCGTCAGTTCTCGTGAAGCCATCCACACCTTTTTTCACATTTTTTTCGAGGACGACATTCCTATACAGTATAGTGGATGTCAGGCACCGAGTTTCAGGGAGGATGGGGGTCATGCCCCACCAACGTTTTGACAAGGGGAGAAAAAATATCTTTTGTCCGCCCCAATATTTTGTGATAATAAATAATGTACTTGTACAAATTTCGAGGTTAATTTACTGTTAAAAACTACCAGCTTAAAGTCAGGGAATAAATGAGAAAAATGAACATAATCCAATGTATAGTACGTACTTAGTAAAGAAGCAAATACCTAGTATCAGGGTTTTTTTAAGGTGTTTTAGGGCCTCGATTCGGGGCCCTAGAATTGAAAATCGGGTCCCTACCGGGTAATCTAACATTTTCCTTTAAAAAACTGCTAGTATCTTTGTCAAGTATTAGCAGAGTACTATGCAACTGCCATAACACCATGGGCGTAGCCAGAGGTGCACTCGGGTCATGGTCCCCAAAATATATCATTTTCCCTTTTTTGCCAATGTCACATAAAGGTCGTAATACGGTTGGGTGAACATGGTGACAAATGGCAATAATTTAATATTGTATCTGTGTGATACGCGCAATAACATGCATATCACATAAAACTTGTCACCCCAAGTTTTCTAGCAAAGTCGGTCTCAGGTGAATGTAACCGCTCGCATTACAAACTGGCATTTCAAAACTTGTGATTTCTTTTACAACGTGCTGGCTTACCTGTGTCAACCCGACATTGCATCGAGGGGGTTTCGTGTATGTATGCTCGCGCAAAGATCTGATGCGCTGACCTCGTTTCGCCAGTGACGTTTTGTACTGCTGGAGTGCCAGGACCGTCGCCAGAAAGTGTTCAATAGGGGGGCTATGTGTTTGTGCGGGGGGCTTGGTGCTTTGTTTGGAGGGAGCCAAGCCCACCAAAGCTTCCCCGTGACGACGGGACTGTAGCATGCGTAAGACGTTTCGTGGCTTGCTCTGTTTCTACACCATGGTCGAATTTTTCTGCTGTTGCTAATCAGAAGCTTCATTTAAATAATGCTTTATCCACCAAGAAATCTGTGAAACGAACTTTGAAAAAGGTGAGAGCTACCGCCTAGGCAACTTAGAATGTTAGGTAGCTTAGTGAGAGACAGAATTGTGCTTATAGAACGACTAGACTGCCTCGTTGTTGTAGCGTTTGGGAAAACCAGCAATTCTACATGCAACGATTACCTTCCCCACAGGCAACGCTATACGGGCAGGCCCGCAACCAGGGGGCAACGAGCAATATCCCTCACAAAATTTTCAAAACCACTGTGAAAGCCTTTTGTTTCAAAAACTAGCAACAAAGTGTACAGGACTCCTAAAAACTTCCTGCAGCTTCAGTGAATTGTGACCCTTAATGCGACACAAACTCAGATCAGAGAAAAAACAAACTCAACAACTCAGCAGACAGTCGCATTCAGCCGAGACAACTGGCGTGCGGCCCTTTCACACGCAAAGAACAAATCCTTTCGAAGTTGCATAACCGACTGCCGTGCGTGGTCGTTCTCATCGCCGCTGCCGGAGGACTGGGTCGCGATGATGACATACTTTCCTCTTCCTCACGCACCACCTGCTTTCCACGTGCTGTGATGTATCCGCGCAGCGAGTTGCAGCGTTGATTGCAAGACTGTTAGAATCGTCTTGCCAGAGGATCTAAACAATGGCGTGGCATGGCACGACGTGAACGCACTTTTATCAACTTGCAAGTTTTTCCTTGGTTCGCATTCGCAACTGAAATCACCGAGATAACTCAGTTAAGAATTCACAAAATAGCTTCGTGGGACAAAAACCGGGGACCTTTTGACGACTGACCGAGTTGTTCGTGAAGGAACATCATGCAACTACCGTACCAGGTGCTAGTTGACTTGCGAGACAACGGGCCGTACTAGCATGAATTTATTGGCAGAAAAATTAACACCTTTAATTACGTTCCTACAAACAACTATCTTATAAAAGAAAATAAATCACTGCCAGCTGGAAAAACGCAAACAACAAATTGGAGGGAAGCCATTGCGAAAAAGCATTCGCTGCGCACAAATCCCACGCTGGGAGGTTTGCACTGAGGCGGCGGCAACAAACACCACTTCGGACATCATTAACTTTTACAACTGCCTTCAAAACGTTTGCGACAACTGCCATCAAAACGTCTGGCACGCACAATTGCTATCACGTGACTTTGAACACAACTACTCTTCGGGCGCATTTTTCGCGAATACCTCCGTTCCCATCCCCCCATCTCACTTAGTGCAGCGATTGAAAGAAAAGTGCCCATACTCAATCCAATGACCGTTTGGTAACCAACATCATTGCCATAACGTCTGATTTGAAGTTAACTGAGAGACTTTCTCACCAGACTCTGTCCTAAAAAACACTTACGAGCATCTGCGCTTGCCTGACGGTTCATGTCCTTTGTCAGGCAAAGTGCCGAATAAGACTGAGTGGTGCATGAGACAGTGATCTTAATATGTGATCCTACAATCGGAATAGTTAACTGTACAGTTCCTTCACAAGAACTTCCAAAAGCTTACACGCAGGCTTCAGCCATTGTTTCACTTAAAGGTTAGACGCCATCACCAAAGGTACCTCGATATAATACACTTTTCCCTCCCCTCTGTTGGGTTGATGGGGGTCGCGGAGGATGTTAAACAATATCATCGATTGCAGAGGTAAAGAAAAAGCAAGGATGCTTTGCAATTCGCCATTTGCATAATTGGTATTCGTGAAGGGAAGGTTTGCGACGCAGTCTTGAAATAATGAGCACAACGCTTTCAGATTTGTCTGCAATAGCCACAAAACAACTCTGAATTGAAAACACGCAATCAGTCAATGGCAGAAACGTCAGCGTTACCATAGGAACAACCACAAAACGTGAATATTTAGCTAACAAGCTTCAAAAAAATTAACCTAACGATTTTATGAAAAGCCGCAAGTTCTACTTAGACAGCCTTGGTTTCAATCAGGCTGGTGGAGTCCGAGATGTCAGCAACAAGCACATGTACGGTTGAATGATTGTTGCGCATGACCGGGTGGAGTGACGCGGCGCGAAGGAAAAAAGGGTTTTCGTGATGACGTAGAAAAGTTGGTGCCATGTTTGCTGCTGCAGGTAGATCTTTGAAAACGCAGCTGGTTCAGCCAGCAGCAAACAACCGTCCAACAGATACTAACTGCTCAACTCTGAACACACGCAGTTTACTAACAAAATGTTAAGAAATTGATCTTATACGGACAAAACTCAGGCGAAAAAGGGTAGAACATAATTTGTAAAGGACAAAAAAAAACACGAAAAACTTAGCGGGTTGCGGAAACCCGGCATCAAACTTCGGGAAATGCGAGTGACTCAAAACGACCAGAGTCTAAATTCATTTTGAGAACTTGTTGTGGAATTGATCTAAATATTAATTTCTGCCACGTCCCGAAACCTTCGGCCGCCATATTTCTGAAGCTCACCAAGGCGCTCTGACCAACCAAACAAACATCCATGCTTCTTTCAGCTTGCGCACATGACGAAAGACATTGAAACGAATACAATGTAAGACAACAAATGAACTCAAAAATTTCTCGCTGAACTCAAGTCGTGTTTGAGGTTTCAAGAATCTGCCCGATGTTTGTGGCGATAGGTCGAATAAAGCGACAAGTTGTACTACGTCACATCACGTGGTCGATTACGACACCAACAGATCAACGAAGCGTGACGAGCTCTTCGGACGAGGTCGGGTGAATAGCGACGCAGTTGTCGAAGTCGGCCTTGGTGGCGCCCATTTTCACCGCGACACCAAATCCCTGCAACATCTCGTCGCACCCGATGCCTTGCATGTGGAGACCGACCACCTGCAACAGAACGCAGTTCGTATTTCGGTGGTGAGCAGTGGACAACATGACAGGTAGCTGATCAATGTTCCTACACGCATGGGCGCCGGAAGGGGGGGGCAGGAGGGGGCGAGGTCCCTCCTTGGATTTTAAAACTGTATATTTTCCTATTCAAATTTTGGTAAAAAAGGTTTGTTTTCTTAGTTTCGAGTTGGTAAAATGCAGTTTCACCACTGTTGCCCCCTGGAACAATTCCTTTTGGCCACCCCTGATAAAACCCACTATCGTCCCCCTGGAAAAAATCCTACCGACGTCTGTGCCTACACGAACGCTGCTTGTTCCAAAATTACGTCTCGTCTCGCGATGAAAACATTCTTAGCTGCGCCACTAAGCGGGCAGAAAGAATTTGTCTGAGCCGCCAAAGAACATGGCGCTAGATCTGTGTTCCAGTACAATCACAGAAATCACCGCGTCCATTGCTACAACCCCCTTCCGCAAATCTATTCGCAGATTATTACATGGAGAATAGCAGAGGAACAACAGGCCGCATTTTTCATGATTGCCACGCGACCTTTGCCCCCAGCATTCGTTTCTCATGCGTGAGACCGTTGCCTGGTTGTGAAGTTGATTATCTCAAACTTTGGCAGATTTTCGCATTTGCACTTAATTCTTGCTGCGTTCAATTATTTGAGTTCAATAAAATGGGTAAATAGTACAGTGAGCGGTGTTTCACAGCTTCACTCGTTTTCGTATCAAGAAAACAAGACCCCGCCGCACGATCCACGGCAGACAAGGTACGAGGTGTTTACCACAGTCCGCCAGTTTTTCTTGAGAAAGTAACATGCCGCAGTTCGTATACAGACGCTGGCGTCCTAGAGACGCTGGGGAGCAAACTACAACATAATGTTAAGCCACTACAGCACTCCCAACAAACGTTGCAGCGCCATCTGGTGGTGTCCCACGCACATAGGCAAGTTTGCGAAACAACACAGTTTTAATTTAAAACTTTGAAATGGACCCTCTGCAGCCTAGCAACTGCAATAACTCTCTCGCAGAAAAACCCGCGAGGCAGCTAAGGTGATAGTTTCGCCGTGTTTGATAAAAGAAAGTGACTGGCAAGATACAACTCCACGCGGCACAATTTTTTTTGTTGGGACATTTTGGTCACTGAGACGCTTCGGTCATTTGTCTCACAGTTGTATTAAAACTCGCCGAAGCAGTGTTCATTAGCCTGTATTTTCAGACATTCTGACCGAAATGAGTTAATTTTTCCGGTTATCTAGAAAACATTTCGGACTCTGACCGCAAAAAATAGTATGAGGTTGACCAGTTAAAGGCATCAGAATGACAGTGACCCGGATGTTGCAGCAGGTAGTCTTGTTCTCAGCACAAACAACGCAAACAGCAGAAGTGTGCAATGCGAGCGCAGGACGCAACCACCATACTGCGTGGTAGAATTTCCACCAGCGAGCTGTTACTAAAAAAGCTTACCGATTCTCAGCTCCGTATTTCATTTCGGTGCAAAAATTAGAGAAATACCGTCGAAAAACCCGTGCATTTCAAAAAATGCTGAAACCTCGACGCTTGTTTTTTCGCACAGCACACACCTTTTCGTTGGGCAGAAGACAAACGAGCTTCATCAAGCACTTGGTCTTCCTTTCAGTCATGACGTGGTACATTGGGTTGAAAGTAGTCTGGTAGGTCTTGATCTGATCGTCGCCAAACTTCTTCCGTGCTTCATCTGCAAACCATGGAAAGCCCGATGTGACGTAAGGAAACGTGCCTCCTTTGAAAACCATCCCATTCTTTTCGCGTAACACACACACCCCCTATTCTTTTTGGGAAAGGCGCCCAAAATCTTAAAATATGTTTTACCGCGAGTGCCAGTGTCTTGAATAAAGCGAAACAAGGACATTGGCATTACGCACACGGAAAAAGAGCAAACCGCAACAGCACAGTCTTTGAAGCTACTAGCATTGCTCAGGCTTCTGCGTCTCCCACATGATACTCAGCGTCATCTGCGTGTCGCGAGTGAAAAGAATTTCCTCGCGTGGAGCATAAAAGTTAAAATAAAGAAGTTTGAAGTCTTCACAATCATCTAACTCTTGATCAAGAGTTCGAAAAACCTGCGCCCTCCTGAAGGGCGGCACGATTTAACAACAATATGATCGATAAACAACAGTCGTCGAAGAAATAATCAGTACTGTGTTTAGAATCAGGCCAATTAAGCATTGTTTTAGGTTTTCATTTCTAATCTCATGCAGGTTTACAATCTTCTGCGGATGCTGTTTTGGTTGCGTCAACTTTGGTTGAAATCAGCGTCACTTCGTTCGAAAACAAAACCGCTTTAGGGGCGCATGTCGTTACACTAAGCACTGCGACTAGAAACGCAACAACTGCACCGAAATCACCTTCGGTGAGACCCACAGTTCCGATGGGCGGATGGCTGAACACAACTGTAGGAATGTTCTCGTATGACAGCATCAAGTCCTTCTTGCCGTCAAACAGCCGGTGTGCCAGTCTCCTTCCGGCGGCGATAGCCACTGAAATTTGAGATTAACTTGAAAGGTACAGATCAACACTAAGTCTTGCATGCAGTGCGCGGCGCCCAGTGAGAAGGTTGCTAAGAGTGGACGTTATTTACAGCAAGGTAGGAAAGATTTGAATACTTTGCAGCTATTGATGCTTTCTGCGAACGTTTTGCGCAAACGGGAGCCAATTACGAATACGCAGTGTTATTTACACGACTTTTGTCACCATCGCAACCATTTAACTTCGTGGCAAACCCAATAAAACGCCAAATAAATATATAATAACTTGAATTCAAGTTTATCGTTTTCATCGTTCGCGCAAAATCAAATGACATTTATAGGAAAGTTAGCCAGCAAATACTGATGCCGATCAGTCATTGGTAACCTCACGATCAAAACTACTTAAAGTTATCCTTGTTTTGATCGAAGTATGGAATGAAAGTCTAGTCTATAGGCCAACCGTTCCGACAATTTCTTCCCTGGTGCAATTTGCTAGAAGTTAATAAGAAAATAGCAAATTTTTAAATCCAGGGGGGCCGAGCCCCGCTACCAACGCCCATAGCTTCAAGAGCATAAAAACATCCAGGAAACAAAGAGCAACTCTCTTTCGTGGACAAAAGAACACATCTTGCAATTTCCAATTTTGCGCACTGGCAACCAGGAACAAAGCCGCTAAACACATGACACTGAAAAGTACATCTTCCCAGCATCGGTTTCGGTCATAAATATATAAATAATTTTCGCGTATTTCGATCAACGAAATCTTTAACATTCTCGATCATTCGCGATTGTCACTGAGACCTTCATAGAATAGAATTAATATCAGAAAACGCTTCGGCACCTGGAGTAAGAAGCGCTTTTCCTTGAACGTCCCCAGCTGCGTATACTCCTGGAACCGTTGTGTTCTGGAATTCATCTACTTTTATGTTTCCCCGGTTGTCCAACTCTACCCCCTGACAGAAAAAAACACATGCCTCACATTTCTTACATGCAACAATCACAGGCTCTAGCTTTGCAGCCGGCTGTTTGAGGAATCTCCTGCCTGGTTCTACTCCTATCTCCTTGCAATGATTCAAGCTTGTACTTATCATTCAGCAATAATTGTAAAGCCACAGCAGTGACCCACACCAAGCGAATCGATCGCAATTTTTTGCGTAAGGAAACTAGTTTCGTGTGTTGCACATCTTCAGTCCTGCGCAAAAGTCGACATATGAAACAAAAAGAAAAAATTACGCAATGTTGCTAAGATCAAAACTCAAGATTACAAAAATTAAAGATTACAAAAATTGAGCACAATTGCAACTCCCCCACTAAACACAGCTACAACACCGTGCGTAATTTTTTCTTTTTGTTGCATATGTCGACTTTTGCGCAGGACTGAAGATGTGCAACACACGAAACTAGTTTCCTTAAGCAATAAATTGCGATCGATCCGCTTGGTGTGGGTCACTGCTGTGGCTTTACAATTATTTCTTACATGCATCATAACTTCCAATTAAACCGCTTTTTATCAAAGTAAAGGATATGAATCTAAGCTACAGTCGCAAAGCAAAGAAAAATATTTCAATTTGGGCCTTACAATTTTGTCCAATCCAATGTCAATCAACGGCGCTCGACCAATTGCCCATATTAGGCAATTGACATTCTCGACAACGGTCGTGGTTGCAGCGCCCTCTGGCGGTGTGCTGACAATCGTAACTGTCAGTTCACCTGTGGTTGGATCCTTGGTCACGCTTTTGACCTGGGAAGTAATTTTGACGTTAACACGATTTCAAGGCTCGAGAAAAGTAACGAAATATTCAATATAATAAAAACACGATAAGTTTATCACTAGTTTGCCTCAGCAGCTTGTAAAAAGTTGACCACCTTGGACTACACTGGCAACCATGTCAAATCAAAGAAAGCCGTTAATAAAAAAACGCAAGTTTGATAGACTTAAGAATGAAAGTTTTCTATCGTTTGTGTGGTAAACGAGATACTCGGCTTGATTCACACGCCAACATTTTCGTTAAATGCAACCGTTAAGCGTCACCCTAAGTTGCAGTGCAATATTACAACCAACTGGACAAGATGTAGTACAAGAGTACGTCAGCGGCATTTAACATCTTCGGAATCGATTCGTCATCGCTCAGCACACCATTGTCGATGCGAACCGATTCCCTGATAACAGGTCCAAAGCTAAAATTTCACAGATTGTGCAGAGTCGCAAACACGCGTCGCTCTTTTGCAGCAAATAAACTTTTTCGCTTTTTCCTTAAAATACCATCGCGCTTTACGCTCCAGACACTGTGGAGTTAAGCTGCATCGGGAAATATTTGTTTGAGTCAGTAATTAAGTTCAAGGGCAGTTGTTGGGCATTGATATGCCATTCGCTCAGTCTTTTCTGACAGGTTCTAGTTTAATGGCAATGGCGCGTTTTGAGCGAGACCTGTTGGCCGGCGGTCAATTTGCATGAAGTACATAAAGTGATCGTTTCAGCCTTTGAACATTTCACCCGTTAGCATTATACACATATTAAGGACTGACGATGCGCAGTGTTGCGTGAAATCGATTTCCTATCAACCATTTGCCAATGGATCCTTGCTTATCCCACATGTGGAGAGTATTTACTTGAGCACGTGAAATTTGTTAAGTTTAACTGAATTTGAAGAGACTGCGGATTGTGTCTGAATCGTGCAAACAACCAACCTGCAGCTGTTCATCATATTGCGGATTAGCTCTATTTACTGCGGCCTTATTGTTGACCTAATTATGTCCATTGTCCCTGAGCATTACTACCAGTTTCACACACCTAGCTTATTTGTCACGCAACTGTCGGACGGTAGTCGGTAGGTCGGCTATCTTTCGTTCTTTCATACACTCTGCGCCATAAGCTGAAAACCTGTCTCTTTCACGCAACGCACGATGAGCTCGCGAGTGATAGCCTCCGTGTACCAGAGAGGCCCGGTTCTGAGGTCAGGCCTGTCAAAGGTTAGAAGTAAAACATTTGCAGCGGACGCGGCGGTCGACACGTGTTAGCAGCCGCACCTCGTGCAACGGTCGACTGCCAAACCACACCCAAAGCAAACTGCCATAGTATGCTCAGTTTAGATTTTTACTAAATCGTGCAAGATCTTTGCTTGTTTCGCACGCGATTACAAGCTATCCAACGGCGCCACGTATTTGCAATTTGTTTGAAATAATTTTTTCAATATGACGTGTGCCGTAGTGTTACGTCATACTCTTTTTTTCACTAAAAATTAGCAAAATTTAAGCGGAAAAAGATCAGTCAAGTGGTGATACGAACACAACCCACAGAGTGAACTTTGTTCGAGATCATTTTACTCTACTTTCTGGCTGAACCGACACCAACGCCGAAACACATATAAGGGATTGCATTATTACTTTTCTATGCAACTGACAAACATATATTTTTATACGACTTGCCAAGCCTGCATCTGAGGCTAACTTGCAGAATTCCATACGCCACATTTTTAAAAGTCTGGTTACTGTACGGCATGTTTAGCTCAAAGCAAAGTTGCTCAAATTTGAGATGTGCTTGTGCTTGTGCTGTCCTTAGTTGCTTCACCAGTCAGATGCCCTGGGTCAGGCTGTGTAGCCGAGGTTGCGACATGCTGGACTTAAAAATTCATCGGGGCAGCTTAAAAAATTAATAACAAGATGAGAAAAGATATTTTGCAGTGAACAACAGGAAGAGCGTTTTGCGTGGCTGAAATTAATGCTTGCTTAAGTAGAGTGGAAGAGAACTTTATATGGTAGAGAAGATGGTAGACTCAAGACATTGCAGAAAAAAAAAACAAAGTAAAAAGCACAACGTTGGACCCGAAGTCTACAAAACTTTAATCTGCTGAAAACAGCAACAGCGCGACGAAGCTCAGCAAACGACAAGACACTCGTTTGCAGGTAAGTAAGCAGGTAATGCTGCCTGAAGGCAAATGACAGCGCGTTCGTCCGCGACGCAGAATATCCGAAGCACAGTCGCGATGACCGTTCGGTTTACTTGCACTTTACTCGTAGAGAGCCGATCGCAGCTCACTTTCAAAGTATTCACAGTCGAGCGATCACTATTGCTACGATTAATACGAAAGATGAAAGTTGACTTGATGAAAGCAAAATATTCATTCAGGTACAAATTCATATCAAAAATGCAATCTCCATCGATGCGTACACTCATGCTTCCCAATTGACAAAATATAAACGCTTAAAAAGGCGACCAGGTGGTTGATGTGCAATGAACTACTGGTGTTGCACTAACCCAAACCCAGAAGACAGCCGCAGCAGTTTGGCGGATATACGAATACTACACGAATTTCAACCAATTGGCCACAAACAGCTCACCAGGTGCCGTATGCTCACCTTGGAAAACTTGTCAACCACCATGCCGGCATTTTCCATTTCGACCAGATTGTTGGCAGCGATGGCCGAATCGAACGTGCGCAAGGCTTGATGTCTGCGTATAACTAACCGGGTCTGCGACCCAAGTGCGTTGAGAATGCCGGCCAGCTCAACGGCGATGTAGCCTGCTCCCACAACCACAGTTTTCCTGTGAACGTGAATACGTACAAGGGCAAATGATTCAATTAAGGTCGTCTTTTTTCCACTACGGATGATACATTTCAACAGCAAATATCCACCCGGGCTGGTCGCGCTATGGCACGAACGTTTATGACGAAACACAGGGTACAACACGTAACGCAACCTTTCCGCTTTTCGCAGGAACGTTCAGATCGAAGCATGAACAATAATTATCATAACGAGATCCACAAACATATCGCGTTGCGAAAAGATAAAATGTGCTTCAAAACCTTCGATCAAGTCTGATACAAATCATTACAGCACTCAACACAAATTGTGCCTTGTCAGCCCTCTGGAACATAATACCGCAAAATATCCGTAGCGAATCACCTTCCACGGTAAACGCGCTTATAAGACATGCACTGGTTTCATTAGTAGCATTTGATGAATACAATGTCTTGTATGAGTTCTACTGAATCAAAAAGATTTTTTGTATGCTTTCCATTCGAAGACTTGGTCGAGTTTTTATTCCTACAAAAGACTAAGAGTAAGGTTGCCAGTTTCTCACCGATCACTTTGCCCCAAAATATTAATTTATTAGAATTTAATACTGATGATTCCATTTTCCAACAGTTACTATGCATAAAAAGTGATTTGCCAGATCAACCAGCGCTACATGACCGTCCTCCGCTCTGGATCAAAATTCATGAAACGTGTGTATGAAGAACCGCCAAAAATGGCTTACAAGTGAACATAGATTCAAGTAAAGCATAAATTATCACTATCCACAAATAGCAATATCAGCAATACTTGGGCAGATCCTCCAGCTCAAAAAATCCGTCACTGGTGATGCCGTATGACGAGCCTGGTATTTCATCTTCAGAAGGAACAACGGGATAACCCCCTGCAACAAACAGAAATGCATCCGGGTAAGAGATGAACAAGATGGCCCATCAAAGCATCTGCTGCCTACGGCGTGATGAATAGTGAGCACATAACGACAGTAGGTGAAAAATACACAAACCTCGCGCTATTGTATTGTTAGGAATTCGAGCAAAAAGACGCGAAAAAGCTCGTCAGGTGTACACGTCACACAATCGAGGAGCAAATATTCACCTGTTGCGATGAGGATATGGGGAGCGGTGTACTTTTTTCCAGCCACGGAAATGATCGGGTATGGGTCTTTTTCGCCAGTGAACACGCCATGGCCCCTGATGGTGGAAACGTTCGCCTACATGGCAAAAAGTTACGTTATGGCGACATGTGCGTGAGCGCTGGGAAGCGCATACGTAAACGTGGCGTCATAATCGAGTTGTTATTTCTTCTCATTAATATCACGATTCAAACTAGGATTTATACAAGTATCTGGAAAACTCTGGATTTGGGATCTCATCAACTCATCAATACAATTGCGAGGCCGTTACTGCAAGTGCAGACATGTGAAAATGATGCTATCACTTCGTGTTTAAAAGCGGGTTAGACGTTAAATCAAACAAGAAGTAATGAACAAGGACAATTTACCAACCACGGTGCTGAAACATAAATATATATCATTAACGTAGCCCGGAAAGCGGCCACTGGTTGGCAGAATGAAGCAAATAGTATACGAGCCTTTGTGAGTAAGTTTGCGTAAATTTCGTTCAGTCTCACGATGTACGCGTCCCTCTTCTCTTTGATAGTTCTGCACATAAAAAAACAACAGATTAACAGACGATACAGATACAACCGATGTGTAATAACAGCAATAACTTTTAATAAGCGCTGCATCGGGCCGCACACAGTGGAGAAGATTAACAGAGCGTGCATGTGCGTTGGGTGAAGTTGACCATAACCTGTACTGCCGACGGAAATACCACGCGGTGTTTTCAACAGACGCCTAGTCGGATTATACCAAGGCCTACTAACGAAACAGGAGGCGTTGGTTATGCACTGAGCGGTATCGTGCGGAACTTACGCAGCAACGAAATCTGCAGACTCATGCCACGGTCGCCGAAGAAGACGCCTCGTAACAATGATCAGGCAGGATTACAACATTTCGCTTTCCGCGTTTAGTCTGTGGCGGCAACTGATCACTGCGAACAGTGACGAGCAACGATTGTAAGTTAAGGCGGCCACTAACACGCATCGGGCGGAGTCAAAAATAAATCGAAGAGCCTAAGAACTGCTTAAACTAGGTTATCTAAAAGTGCTTACACCGTAATCAACAAACTTTAAACTTTTCAATATGCATTAACCTGTCTTCATACGTATAACATAACAGAGGATATGCAATGGTATCGTAATTTAAGTATTTGCTATTATTGGAAGAAATATGTCTCAATAATTACCACTTCAACAGTAAAAATCTATACAATTGTTTTTGCATTTGATTACCTCCAGTCAAAGGAAGCAGGTTCTTTCATTGCAAACCCATATCCACCATGATCATGCAACATTTCAGCGTGAAAAGCAGCATACCACATCACCTTCTTGGGAACACAACCAACATTCACCTGAAAAATTGCTTTGGGTCAATACAACATCTCATGAATGCCACCTACATCTGTCGCGTCCCCTGCCGGCTAATGTCAAGATACATGTTCCACATTGATTAAAAAAGCCATTGTTAAGAGGGTTGTAAAGTGCACATCAGAAACGCCTTCATGGTTGCAAGTATTTTGTGAAACTGACACTAGCTTGCTACTTTCTAAAAATCGTCATTACAGAGAATATCGCCAAATGGCCACATGGATTAATTATAAAACAATATATTCTCATTAGCTGAGTTTACAAAAAAAGTGAAATTTGGTGCTGAAACCTATTTTAAGTTTTTTTCAACTATTTTTTATTATGCCTTAAGCATCACAAACACTTACCATGAAGCACCAAACTGGAACTGAGCCACTGCAAGAGTGGTAGGAATGGTGAATTAGAATCTACTGCATTAATGTAGCTTTCATTCAATAAAAAGAACAAAATAAATGCTACTCTATGGTAGTGTTTGTTTTTCTGTTGCATGATTTGATGTTTGTTTGTAGTTGTTCCTAAATAAACTGATACTGATACTTTGATTTTAGGGATGGCAATCGGCAGCAAGCCGAAGTCTGAAATTGGCTTCCTGCCAGGGTGGTTAAGGTGAACGCTCTTGCCCAAGAGCACTGCGGCGATTCACTCAGTGCCTCAGTGTGAGTCGAACATCCAAATTTCCAATTGAGTGGCAGAAACTATCACTGAGCTTATCACTGCCCCAAGGTTATTGCTCATTGTTCCTAAGCCAAGCATGGGCAAACTGCATCCGGTTAAAAATTTTTGTGACCCTCATGTACACAATGCACACTTTTGCAAAGATAAAATATGACCTGCATAAAATATGGTAATAAAATACTCTCCTCTTAATAAAATCAACTAAGTTTGAATATTGCAAACGTTAATAGATAGAAAATTAAAAATATATAAATATATTATCGTTTTTTTATGAAAAAAAGTAAAATTTGTAGCTAAGCTGGCCCTTCACTGGGTACTGACCAGGGTTGAGAAAAACCAAGATTTTTTCAAAAAAAACAACCCACCTAGGTTTTTTGTTTTAAAAAAAACGTTTTTTTGTTTTTTTATTAAAAAACAGGTTTTTGTTCTTCTTTTACGAAAAACGGAAAAACCCCATTTTGAATTGTTTTTATTGCATCATGCAATATCGCCATTTTCAGGACTACACATTGATAACTTGTTATACCTATTATGGCATTCAAAATTGAGGGTAAAGAAATGTACCCTGCATCTTTGTTTTCACAAAACGTTGTTGGCCAGTTCACTCCTTAGTGGTAAGGCTTGGTAAGCATGCAAACAGCAAACAGAGAAAAGCCACTCCCACACAACCTCTACAGTTTAATGTCAGTGTGTGTGCATGCCCTGCTAGTTCAGCATCTATAGAGTGTACTTTCTCGACATATGATTCAGCATGGTCCAACAACAGAAAAAGTTTAGATGCAGCAAAGGCAGACAAATTGGTTAGCATATACTGATTTAACAGAACTGAAGAAGATAACCACTAGACTCAAACTGTTCGAATTATTCTTCTCATTTTTTCAAGTCCTTCAAATTTCGTTGCTGTTCGTTTTGTTTTATCAAAAAAGAGTTTACAGTTAACTATACAAGTGTGCTGCTTATGTTACTTTTTACTTAATAGATTTTTCAAAGGAAAAGTAAAGAGTGGGTTTTTTAAGTGGGCTTTTTTTTAATCTGGATGGGTGTTTTTGGGTCGGGTTTTTTTACATCAAACCTGGTACTGACAGAACAATGTGACTTCAAGTGAAAAAAGTTTGCCCACCCCTTTCCTAAGCAGCAGACAGTTGTTAGTTTCTATTGACTTCATAGAGATTGACAACCCAGTGGTATCACCACGTACAATGATGAAAAGATTTCTATCACCATGCATGATGAAAAGTTTTCATCATATTGTACCTCCAGTCATATCTTCAGTGGTCTGCAGGTGCTATCTCCACTTACTCTGCTCTGTCAATGAACCACTGAATTTTGCCTCAAAAAAGTGACAGTTCTTGAAAATACCTACTTATGTTGACACTTGAAAAGCTGATACTTACACATCACAAAATTCTGCTGAATAAATACAAATTCTTAAACATGAAAATTGTCTGAGGTTTGAGTAGAAAAGTAGTGAAAGAGTGGATAATGCTTTTTGCAAAAATGACTCCTAAAATTTATATCTTCTTGGAAACACAATCTTAGAGGCAGATCATTGTGGAGATATTCTATCAAACTAACAGATGATGAAACGGTTTTCTACTTAAATGCAAACCACACATCCCATGCCTTGGCTGTAAATAGGACTGTTCATGTTTTGCAGAGACAGCCATGCCACATCTATGGACTGTGTTCTTTTTGCAGATGGCGTAACAATGTGAATCTGTCACCACAAACAATGGACTGTTTTTCTTGCTACTGTTTTTATATGTTGTTTTTCTTTTTTTTCATAAATAGGACAAGCCACAGCTTAGAATCTGTTCCCACAACCTACAGACAGTCTTTTTTTCAGAAAACATATGACTTGACTAGCCATGAGCAAGTGTGTGCTAGTCATGTAACTGTGTGCTAATAATGTTATTATTATTATTATAATGCGAACACGCTTCAATAAAATGCCAGACAAATCGGCTTGGCTTTGACCTTGATGGCAACCAGTTTGCTGAGAGTGCAACGAACCATTTATTTGAATGTGTATGTCGCTGTTTGGTTCACTGAAAAAAATGTACTCCTGCATCCTACGATTGCAGGGGTCTTAAAGGTACGCAGAGATGAATTTAATTCACCTGTGTTTAGCCAAGTCACTTAATGCAATGTGTCCTCTTTTGAAAAAATCAATTTATTCTAAAATGAAATCTGAACAATTTATGCTAAAATGAAAACCAAACAAGAAAGCCAAATAATTTTAGTGCTAAAAAGCCAACTAAAACCAAAAGCAAGCAGGCACTTACCAATACTAAGAGAAAAACAAAAGCCAACCCAACTTCCTTCTATGGTGAATGCAACAAAATTTTACATTTGGAAAAATGGTATTAAAGAGATCCTAATGTTCATAGAATCAGAGGTCAAAAAGCCTACACTATTGAAATAGAATCAACCTTGTACACCTGGGAAAGTCCTATCACACACAAAATGTGTTACATTTGAATGTATGATTTTGTGTTATTGCTTTTCATTTGCTTGAAATTGTCAGTGCGTAAGGCTTTGCAACATTTTAAGTGAAAACGTTTCAGCTGCACATTAAGTTCTCATTGCACAGAAATACTACCTGGAAAAATTATATTGCTCTATTTAGATTGATACACGCAAAGTTCAGAAATATAACCAGTTCAGCACAAAAATGACTATTTATATTTGTAGGCAATTTGTAAAAATTTTTGGTCTCAAATAATTGTTACAATTCAACTAAAAGTGTTCAAAGAAAACTTTCAGTTTTCCACAATCAAGTGAAAATTTGCTACAACTATGCAAAACATCTTCCTGAAAATTTGTTATTTAAATAAGCATAATTTGTGACTTATGAAAATTAAACACGTAAAAATAAAAACTTGTTTGAACTTTTGTCCATAGTGACTGTTCTTGTGCAGAGTAGCACATATAATTACCACTGCAGTTGACATTAGTTGAGATCTTGATCTAGAATCTAGATGCTGTGCAACTGCAACTGATGTCAGACATATAAATTACTGTGTTTACAAAATAATTTTAACTTCCCAATTTTATACATCTTTTATTACTTGGAAACAGTTTGTTTTGTTTTATTGTGTCATCGTGTTATTATAAAAAAAAACACTGTTCAAAACACTTACCAAGCTCATTTTTCAATTGTTTGCAAATACTGATTACAGATGCATTCAAAGCGGTCCCTAATACACAAAGGCAAAAGCCCAATAACAATACGAGAATTCAAAGATTATAGGTGTGAAGAATAAAAGTAGGCAGAGTTTCAAAAGGAACTAAAGCAAATATCTGGAATGAGTGAATGAGTACGAATGACAAAATGAGCTCAGATCACAAGTTTGATCTCACGAAAATTTTATAAATAATTTTGTGTATATAAGTTTGGTATGACTTTCGATGTTTTGCTATATGCCAGAGGTCGGGAACCTTTTTGTCTAAAGCAGCCATGAAACCTACATATGTTTAATTGTATTTCCGTGAGAGCCATATAATATTTTTCAACACTTAATGCAACTAACTTACTTAACTAACGTGTGCATTTTGAAGCAAAATCAACAATTTTAAACAATGGTAAATGTCAGAATTTTATCTTTAATAACATGCTTCTTACTGTTAGTGCAACTTCTGGTGCTGCATGGTGTTGCTGATGGCTTTGTAGGAAAATTGCAGAGAAACTTTCATCCGTAACAATCGTGTTAAGAAAATATCAAGTGAGCCAGATGCCATCATCAAAAGAGCCACATCTAGCTCGCGAGCCATAGGTTCCTGACCTCTGCTATATGCCATTGTTCATATTTACTGCAGGTATGTCATTAGGTACACTTTCCTCAAAATGTTACAGTGTTTGTCCTGTTTTTGCAGACTTTTTGTCAACTCTACACTTATCTCAATTTTGTTTTGAATGTTTGGGTTTTGATACCATGTACGTTTAACCAACAATATGATTAATGCATAATGGATTTAAACCATTCACATCACAAACAGAACTCTGATCATTTTAGTGCTGGCTTCTTTGTGTCAACCCATCATTGTGCCACTTAGGGATTTTTCATACGTTTGCTTTGGACCTAAACGATTCATGATTTGTCACGTGTGTGTGGCCTTCACAGACATAGTGTGCTAATCTCGTTTCGGCAGTTGAGTTTTCTGCTGTCAGCAGGCATACCATATTTTGCTTGTTCTATTACTGTGCCATCATCTGTGCTGCTGCTGATCAAACACCTCATGTAAAAAAATATTATTGCACCCGTAAATCTCCATGATTCTGGCAGATTTACAGGTGCCACCTCAGATAATTGCTCTAAGTGAAACCAAAATTAATAAAAAACAAGGTGTAAACTTTTCAACTACTTTAGAAGGTTATAATTTTCTGCACTCTGAT
>Ga0210059_1002369_pt1 | contig 29463 bp, 11 predicted proteins | sample Ectturendosymbi2_FD_188042 | JGI IMG/M metagenome (GOLD analysis project Ga0210059, IMG submission 188042) | Ecteinascidia turbinata endosymbiont from Florida, USA - Sample 2 (SPAdes) (version 2) | ecosystem: Host-associated > Tunicates > Ascidians > Unclassified | place: Key West, Florida...
TGTGTGTTGGGGCGTGTATAATTGCCTCTAGTGTGTTGAAGTTACGCAAGTGTCATACTTTGTTTTATGTGTGAGCTCGCCATGTCTTGTGGGCCTTGTGGCTGAAAATCAATAAACTAAACTAAACTAACAAAATATTGGACTAATTAGTTTATTAAATAATTAATTAATTTGTTTATTTAAGATCATAACTTTTGAACCAGAAATGCTAGAAAGTCGATCAAAGGCTCAAAAGACTCAGACTCAAGCCTAGTTTCCAATAAAAACTTCATTGAAATACTTTGGCCTAGTGGTTGGGCCTTAGGCCAGGCAACAGGAGCCAAAATGTCCCAAAAACTACTTCACTTATGACGTCAGTCATAAAAAATCTGCACCCCCAACCAAAAAATTTTTTTTCGAGTGCAATCTAGAAGACTGTCCGATTCGTTTGAGCCCTTGAACAGCTCTCTAGCACAATCGGCTGAGGAGCTAGGGCGTTGGGAAGGCAACTGACAACTGCTGGTTTTAGGCCGAAATCAAAGTACAAATATATCGTACCCCAGCTCTCAAAGTGTTAATACATTTTATTAGAAATAATTTAAACATCAAATTTATCTGAAGTAAAAGTTTTTCCAAGAAAAATTACATAATATTCAAATATACGCCACTACTTGTTACAAAATTGGCAAATGCACATATACCAATTTATCTAAATGTCAATGCGCTACACATCTTTGTTTTTACTGTTTTATTAATTTTTTTAGTGCAACAAACAATGACGTAAGTGGCAAAACTATTGAGATATTTTGATTTAATGTAAAGCATAGTAGCAATCTTCATTCTGCTTGTTTCAAACATATTTGGAATATTTTTTTTAGGTGGCAGAACACACCAAGACATCTAATTTGTACATCAAAAATGACCCAAACTCTTAAAATTAGTGGCATTTAATGTGTTGATTATAAACAAAAAATGCATCCTTCATTTCACTTGTTTGAAATACATCCATAGTGATTTTATTTACAATGTAAAATAATGTCATATTCACACAAAACTGCTCAGAAGCCAACGTTTCCTTGGCGAAAGGAATCTCCCAGCAACAAAAGTGCTAAAATTACCCTATGTCAGGGGTGCCCAACACGAGCGATCTGGTCAATCGCTTAGTATCAGTTGGTCAATCACGCCTGATTTTAACAAGATATCTAAAAAGAACACTTTTCAATCAATATTCGGAGTCATTTCACAACAACTGATCCAAACAATTTCAAAAATGCAACCCACCCTCTCAGATTTTTATGAAATTTGGTATGCTTGTAGAAATTCTTTCCTGATTCCAAATATACCATTTTTTTCAAAATCAGCCAAGTAGAACCACAGTTATGAGTGTTTAAAGACGGCCACTTTTGTGTTCTCTGAAGTGGAGAATTCATGAAAAATTTGGTGGTCTGACTTTATAGATCTATAACTTGACTAATACGAACTTTTAGACCTTGTGGTTCGGAGATATTGTAGCATCAGGCATATTTCACCCAATTTAGAAAGTACAAGTTTATTGGACATGGGTTTCTATGTGTAAACCATGGGTGAACTACAGGACCCCCCGTGTTCACTTATGCGTAACACCATTTTTGACTGCTTATAATTTTTGTTTTACCAAACCAATCCCCATGTGCCATACATCATTTAAAAGGTCTTGATAAGTTCTATTTAGATCACAAAAATCAGTGGCTTATTGAGCATTACTTCAAATTAAACAATTTTTCCGATACAAGATTTCAAAACAAGTTATAAACACGATTAACTGTTATTTTATCTCTTAGTCATAACGATTAGTTCCAAATTAAAGTAGCAAAGAGAAGTTTTGTTAACCAGGTATAAGTTTTTCATGTGATTTCAAACAAAACACACTGTTCTTGTGATGTACCTGGACAATTTTTAAGGAACTTCACTGATAGACTAGCCTAAAGAATTCTGCAAGTGAACAAATACCATTGCAAAAACACAAAGGATGAATAGAAGGCATTGTTTACAAACTAAGGAACATGAATAGAAAGACAAAAGCAATTTTCAAAGTGTACATTTAGATACTATGTGCAGGAGTTTGGTGCATGTGCATTATTAGGAAAAGTGACTTGTTGATCTTTAATGTGGTCAAGTAGGTACCTAACCGCTTACTGTTGTAAGGTAGAATGGATAGATGTAGTGTAGGACTGCTGGTGGAGAGTGAATGCAATCAAAAGAAGCAATCCCCTCATGTGCAGTCTCATTTTTGTGGGCAGCTTAAATGCTGAAGAGCAGGGTCTTCTACATCTTTGTGTTGCTGATGTGTGCCAGGATGTCCCTGTTTTGGAAACAATATGTACATTTCACAAAAATACATACATTCATAAATATTCAACATATCAGAAGAGTTGCTTAATTATTCAACATATCATAAGAGTTTCTTTTTCCATAAGCATTTTTGTTGTGTGATGCCAAGCTCTGGAGTTTTACAGGTGATTGTCCCATGCTGAGCAAAGTATTATTCAAAGTGGTCAATGAATTCTCTTAAAATGTCATTTTGTACAGATTCAACTTCACTACTTCTGGTTGAAGAAGTTTCCATACCATCTTGTGTAACATTCTGCAGTTGGAACAAATTTTTTTCCTGGTACAATTTTTAGAGGTAGCTCACTTTTTTTCACTTCTTTATACATGTCCAGACTGATGGTTCGAAGACTTTGATTTTGCATAGCTTTTTTGTGTGCTTGAAACACATTACAGCAACTGAGATGAAAAGTTAAGAGGTAGATGTCTTTATGCCTATGGCTCCTGAATATAATTGGTCAAACATTGCAAATTGAAAAACTATAATCAATTTGACGTATCTTTTCACGATTGTTACTTGCCACAATGTCATCATCACTTGGGTAAGGTAATTCACCCACCTATCATCTTGAACAATATATGATGCTGCAAGCTTGACTTAAAATCATTAGAATGTAAAATCAAGTTGATGCACTGCTGTTTCTGTAGATCTGAGAAAAGTGAAAAGTTCACTTCAACACAAAATGGTAATAATCAAACATAAAAGGTTCTGACTGCATGCAAAAAAATTTTTTATGGCAACACATTGTAACTCATTAGAAGCCAGAAGACTTCTTTATATAATCTACTGGCTTAAAAAAGCATAAAAACTTATAGTATGGGTTCAACTGGTTTAACTTGGAATATAACATTTACTTTACCTAAGCACAACAAACAACAAAGATTATCACTGATTTCATATGATTCTATCCAGATGCACCACCTATCAGTTATTCGTATCACTGTAATAAAATTTTAATTATGAGTTTCTACCTAAAAAATAAAGACTTTTCTATTTCTGAAGTTCAGAACAACACACACTTTATACTTCCACCACCAGCCATAGACCATAATAAAAACAAAGCATTGTGCAGCTCAGGCAACCCTGAGGCAAAAATGTACCAGTGATAAAATTCAGTTATTACTTTCCATCTGGAACAAACACCTTTATGAGTCAATAACATTCTGATGTGAAAACATTATTATAATCATTGGATCATAATGTTTGAAGGGAACACTGTGAAATAACTCGTGTAAAATTGGGTGAGTTGTAGTTGCTTGGTGAGATACAAAGAATTGAAAGCTGTCATGCCTCTGTAGAAACACAGCAAGTTTTCCAAACACTAGGTACTAGTAAATATCTTATTTGGCCGAATACAAGGTGCAGTATATGATCACTGAACTGTTTATTTTCAGATAAACAGTTCAGTGATCATATACTGCACCTTGCATTCTGCACATAAGGTGCAACAGGTTTAAGGCGCATTGATCTTCCACAAATGCATTAGATTCTTCACCTTCAGCGTCTTGAGTTTAACAGTTGCGTAATTTCTACATCAAGCATGCCCAGATCCTCTTGTCATTATCTGAATCAGTCTCATTGCTCTTACTTAGCTGTTCAGTGCTCAAGAAAGCACGGACAACACTTGAAACTGGTACCTTGGCCCAGATATCTACAGTCCATTGACAGATGCGTGGTTTGTCAATCCATGAAGAACACAGGATAAGGCACCGTCAATTTTAAGGTTTTTAAGTGTGCTTTGTAGTGTGAAAAATATGGCAATCAAATCCAATATGACTACACCAGCACTGGAATTATCTTATATATATACAACATTAAACAGCATTTTTCAGGGTAGGAATAATTATCCAACCATGCTGACAAAAATGTATCAGCTAAAACTCACCAACAGCAATGATTCTGAGGGAGGCAATGGAAAGTCATTGCCACTTTGGTCAATTTTTAGCTGAACACCAAATCAGAAAACAACACATTGGTGAACTCATTACAAAACACTGATAATGAACATATCCACGAAACCTATCAGAGATGAGTATTTACGAAGTTACGCACAATAAAAATTACATCTGATATAAGGTACACCCAGGAGCGCATCCAGGAGGTCTGTTTGGCTGTCATGACTGACCCCTTTGTACTGCAGGTAGGCTATTCAGCGTTAAAGCTGATGATAAAATATCAAACGTTGTCACTGCAGTCTCTGATGCGCATGGTTTGGAACAGGTGACAGCCTACATTTTTCCCTTTCTAATGTTGCATAGTACTATTTCGAAACAACAACATTCCTGCCTTGTCTAAATGACGCCTGTGCAATGACATGAAACAATTCGCATTCTTGAACACTTTGAATTGATATTGCATCGAACGCACGTTTTTTGGAATTTCTTCCTCTGGCAGTGCCAGCTCCAATGCAACCAAAGTTGTCAGAAGCTCGTACACTGCCACGCAGAGCTGTTTTGTAATATTTCGCTTCATGGCGAGAGGACAGTGTCCAATCACGATCGTTTTGCAGTTTCGGCCTAAATTTTATCTACTGTTTACACCTACTATGTTACGACTAAATAAGTTTAGGCCTTCCTCAGCGTCACGCCAAGTAATGCAGTTGGTATCAACTTAAACTATATTTTTACGAAGAATCATTTATAATGAAAGACGCGACAGCTAGCCTCAGAAATTGTGGTCGCATTATCTGAACAAAATATCAGGCAAGCGTTGTATTTTAAAGTCTTTTAGGAATTGAGCAGTTGATGTAGTTTTCTGCACAAAAACTCCTATGTTGATTTCAAGTAAGTCACTTTTAGATTGTGATGTAAAATCATCAGAACAATTGAAACTCAATCGTTCTTCTCTGCAGTGACTTCGCAAGTACCCTATATTTATAACACCACCATCTTTGATAGACAGCACTCCACAGACGAAGTTGTGCAGCCGATTGTCAGTTTCGATTTTATAAGTGTACGTATGTGTGGATAAACAGCTCTCATTGTTGTATGGCTGACAGTTGCTGAATGTTCGACAAGTATCTTTTCAGCACCACATTCGTAGGAACAAACATCGATTGTGATGTAATAAATGCGCTGTGACCAAAAGAGATGATCGTTTGGAAATTTTAAAATGAGATCAATACCACTATCTATTCCACAGCAAATAGTTGGTTTGCTATACAAGTCTCACTGATAAAGTTTGATTAGATTTTAAGTCTATTAATCAAGTTTGATTGGATTTTAGGTAGAGCTCGATTGATAAGGCTTTCTTGGGCTGATGCCAATGTTTTTATTTTTCATTGCCGATAACTGATGCCAGTACTTGGAACACTCAAACCACAACTGAAAGACAATACTTCAGAGTGATGAAGAAGCATATAACATGGAATTCTGCACAAACTTGGATCACTAAGATAGTAAAAATCCACGGCCTTGTTCGCAGGCAACCATCTGCTTACCGTGCAAAACCTCGGAGCAAATGTTACATCTTACACCAGTTTATTGGGACTATTGCGAAGTGGTCTGAATAATGCGCACTATTGATGCAGTCAGAGGGCTGCGGTCGTAAGGAACAGTACAGAGCATTTGCATTAATTAATCATAGACAAAGTAGTAACTTGGGTTTCTCAACACTCCGTGGAGAAAACTGGTGTAGCGGCTTTTATGAGCAAATATTGCCGATATGCTGTATATCGGCAAAATTTATCTGATATACTGCTTTTACAACATTGCAAAATTCATCGGTCGATATCTAGTCTTAAGAGAAAGTGTGGTTCTGTGCTGAAAAGTGATATTAAAAGCTGCCCTTCCATGACAGACCTCTTTTTTCTAGTCTAGATGCATCGCTGGGTACACCTACTTCCACCAACCATGCACAGCCACAACATAGTGGCAGCAATGCTCAAGAGACTACTGCTGAATCATTGACATGTTCAGGTTAAATCTAGAGGTGACCACAGATATGGATTGCCATGGTTGACTCCAGCAGGACGATGCGGTTTTTTTTTCAGACCCAGATCCAGAGTCAAAACTTTGTGAAAAAACAGATCCAGAGATACTGGTCATTTTCAGCTGTAGCATGAGCCTACATGGTCTTCATACATGTCATTTCTCAAGTAAAACATTGCTGAATTTGGTTGCATCATTGGTGCCCGGAGTCTGCTTCTCAAAATTGAAAAAATTTTGGATCAAAACCTGGATTCAAAAATTTTGGAACGGGAAGGGAGTTGGAAAATGTGACTTCGTCCACCTCTGGTTAAATCCCAACCGTAACCTAACTCTATACCCTAACCTTAGAACTCTTTCTTGCATCCACAGATATGCAATGACTCCGCAATTCTCATGCAGTGTTGCTGCTGCCATGGCAGGTGAAGTGGTTAAGGTAGGGTACCTTATGCAAGGTGAAATTTTCATTGAGCTTAACTTTGTAAATACCTCTGACAGGTTTTGCGTATATATTCCTTAATTTTCACTGAGCTTAACTTTGTAAATACCTCTGACAGGTTTTGTGTATATATTCCTTGTCAGTGCATGGCAACAAGTATTGAGTAGCCAGGATATTTTTAACACCATTTTCCAATTTGGTGTTCAGCTAAAAATTGACCCTTGTTTTTACATTAGGAACATCAGTTTCCAACCTATATACAGCTAGCTGTTTGTCCCCAAGCTCTTCCACCAGCCTCTACCACTATATTTGGCTTAATCCACATTTCTAATTTCAATGTTAAATTTTCAACAGCACACAAACCACACAAGCAAAACCAATGTGGGAAAATTTTGTTCACAGCTAACCCTTCAAACATTAGCATTTGAAAATGAAGGCAGCAGATGCACATCTGCAAGTATAAAATTTTAATTCAGAACACCATTATATACAGTATTAGCATTAAGCAATCTGGTGAGATTCAATGTAGTCCTTAATTAAAGCCAAAGCTTCTTCCCGGTTCTGCAGCTTTTCTGCTTTTCCTTGCATCCTGCCTCCCTTTGTAAATGCTTTACCACAAATTGTTTCAGCCACCTTTAAACCACACTCTTCAATAAATGTTCCAGGTCCATGTAATAAAAACATACCTTGCCCTTTTTCATCACCAACCGTTATGAACATATACGCTTCACAAGATTGTGACACTTCATTAGCAACAATGTTCATAAATTCAACAGTGCCTTCTTTTCGATGCAAAACAAGAACATTATCTACAGCTTTATGAAATGACTGTTTAAACGAATTAGCTTCCAAAATTGCAACATCTCTCAATAGGTTCATGCAGTTTTTCTGAGCCAATTTCAACTGTTTCATTGATCTCTCGATAGCAGCAACATGTTGATCGGGCCCACACTTCAGGTGCTTGGTAATTTCTTTTCCAAAGTAGTAGTGTTTTTGTGCATGTGCTAGCACACGGTCACCAGCAAGAAAATACAAATTCGTTTTACCTTTTTTGCCTTTTTCTGCAGACAATAGCTTTACACACTGAAGGTGAGACAAATTAGAAACATGTGTTCCACAACACATATTTGCTTCAATTCCTTCAATTTTAACAACTCTGACATCTCCTACGTGGTCTGTAGGAAGACCCCTAGTCCTTACCGAGTTTAAAAGTGGAGAGCCAACATAAGTGACATGAACACTTACAGGTATGTGGGATCGAATTGCTTCATTCACCAGCTTCTCTATATGAACTACTTCAGCTTCTTGAACTTCTGAAGCTCCAAGCTCAATGAACGATACACTTTTTCCTAAATCCCATGATGTAGTAGCATATCCATATGTCTTGTCAGTTATTGCAGTAATGAGATGTTGTGCACTGTGCTGTTGCATATGATCAAACCGTCGCTCCCAGTCAACAGAGAGTTCCACAATTTCTCCAACTTCAAAGCTTGACTGAACAAAATGTAATGCTGTTGCAGCTTTTCTCATCACTTTTCTGACTGAGCAATTATTGATCATTCCATAATCACATGGTTGCCCACCTCCCTCAGGAAAAAGTATAGTGTCTTCAAGCTCAACATAAAAGCCTTCACTTTTGACAACATCACCACCAACTTGCTCAATTTTGCATTTACCAGGAGAGCATGATACCACTTTAGATTGTAAGTGTTTGAGATACGAGTCTTTTTGACACATAAAGACCATGTTTAATAAGGTAAAAACAAAATTCCAATGAAAAGACCTAATTAATAAAAACAGATTTTTTCATTTTTGTGATGCAAAAATACCAGGCAATGCATTTCTGACAACAATGTTATGCCAATAGCTGTACCTCTTTGATACGAAAAGGTCTTCACATGTGAGAACCATGACAAACACTTTGTTTCCTATATGTTTTACTTTCATGGAACAAAATACACAAAATTAAAATGTGAAAACATTTTGGTCTAACATCAACACATACAAAACTTTTGAGAGCTGGGGTACGATATATTTGTACGTTGAAATCTGCCTAAAACCAGCAGTTGTCGGTAGACTTACCAATGCCATAGCTCCTCCACCAGTTGCGCTAAAAAGCTGTTCAAACCCTCAAAAGATTCAGCAAGTCTTCTAGTCTGCACTTGAAAAAAAATTTTTTGGTTGGGGGTTGCGGATTTTTTGTGAGTGACGTCATAAGTAGTTTTTGGGCCATTTTGGTTCATGTTACCTGGCTTAGGGCCCAACCGCTAGGCCAAAGTATTTCGATGAAGTTTTCATTGGAAATTAGGCTCGAGTCCTAGCACTTCTGCTAATGATATATTAACGGGCAATCTAGTTAGCACACAACAAAACAAACAAACAAAACGAATGCAGTAGCATTTGTAGAATAAATGTTATTCATTTCTAAAAACCAGCTGGTTTCAACTATTGTGAACCCTGCGATGGTGTTTATCTGCAAGCTTTTTCAGTTTGTAAGTTGGTCAGCTTAAACCTTATGGTGTTGCCACTGGTCTTGTTCGTGTCAAGATAATTGCGGTGTTTGTTACGTGTGTGCAGTATTTGCCAGAAACCTTTCTCAGCAAAATACATCGTGCGAAACACCAGTAAGAATAGCTTCACTTTTCCCTGAATTTCTGCAAAACGCTTACTATACTTATTCCAAAAATTTCATCATCCGTGTGTATGAAATATAGCACAGGCTTCATTGTCACTATGGATGTCGATGACACATTCCTGAATGGTGGTCGCATTCGCTTACGCTAGTTAGCTGCCAAAAAGGTATTTCACCCAGTAACTTTGTACGCAATGCAACTTTCAGCGTGATCTCCACAACAGAATGAGTTTATAGCAAGCATCAACAATAGGTGACGAAAAGGAATTTTGGACTTCTTAGTTTAGCCAAGATGGGGTATTTGGGCTTACTTGTTGGTCTAAGTTACTCTTTTCTTAGCCTACTGTTCTATTATACTTTGTCATAAGCCAGATGAACAAAGTGCATCTATATCCACAGTACAGCATAACACTTGAACTGGCTGAAAAACATGATTAACACGTTTTACAATTTGCAGCTAGCTGTTACTAATTTCACTAGCTAGTAATGCTATGTAAATCATCTTGCAACAGTTATATTTCCAGTAATTTTACAACAGAACACACTTCAGTAGGCCTACATTGTTCCACTCAGGTACTAACCAAATATAAAAAACGTGAAAAAAGACAGCCATATTTTTGTTTACAAAACAATGGTTTGGCAGTGCTCTACCAAAGGCCATGACAATGAAGACTTGTTTAGACTTGACTTGTTTCAAGGCAATTTTGCTAATAATAACACAATACGGTTGGGTGGATTTGCGACAGTTCATCATGAAAATTCTCTTGTCTATACTTGACGGCCATTCGCAAATAATATTCACCATCGCTGTGAGAGTCGATGCAATGATTTAGCAATATTATGATTGTTGGGCCATTTTTACTATCTTCAAAAAAGTTGAAGTTTTCCTACGTGGAGTTTGACCGATTGGGTACTTTCCGCTAGCTATATCAGTATCGGTTGCTTTCAACCAAAATCAGTATAATATAATTAATTAACTCATACTATACGAGAAACGTCCAAAACACCGCATGCTGATGTATACAGGCGGGCAAATGTTATTGCTTGATGTCCTTTTTGTGATGTTGATCATGCAACGATTGGATTGGGTTAACCAACCTAACTAACTACTCAGTGCAACACTTTCTCTACACTTTGATCTTGTTTTGAACATTAGTCTCAGTAAAATACTTGCACATTCATAACCTTTGTGAGAATCACAATGCTTGACACTTAACCAGTGACAATCTCAGTTTCTTGGATAGTTGGTACATTGAAGTGCTACACAGAACAATGACAGATTGATTGTTACTTAACCATTCCGATATGTTTTCTTACCTTTGACATGAACCATGGAGTCGAAAGTGCATCAATTGCTTTGATTCCAAAGTAACAAATATTGTTTTTTGGAATCAATTCAAAATTTTAGTATGTTTAAACTGCAGAAATCGCCTCCCTCAACACTGAAATCGCTCCCCAAATCTCGTAAATCACAAAATCGCCCCCTGGGGTACGATTTCAGCCACATAGACCGCTGATCTAAAGTAAACAAAGTATTTGATTAATCCCATAATTAGATAATAATTAATTATTTCATTTTAAATCATAACTTTTGAACCAGAAATGCTACGAAGTCAATCAAAGGCTCAAAAAACTCAAGACTCGAGCCTAGTTTCCAATGAAAATTTCAGCGAAATACTTTGGTCTAGCGGTTGGGCCCTAGGCCAGGTAACATGAGCCAAAATGTCCAGAAAAGTACTTCACTTATGACGTCACTCACAAAAATTCCACAATTCTCAACCAAAAATTTTTCTTTTCATTGCAGACAAGACTTGCCGAATTTTTTTAATGTTTAAACAGCTTTCTAGAGCAATTGGCAGAGGAGTTCTGGCATTGGTTTAGGCAACCGAAAACTGCTGGTTTTAGGCTGATTTCCAGGTGTGAATATATCATACACACCCTCTCAAGGTGTTAATTGTCCAATTATGGGATTAAATACTTTATTTTGTTTATTTTAGATCATAACTGTTGAACCTGAAACCCCAGCAAGTCATCCAAAGTATCAAAATACTTGGATTTCAGCCTAGTTTCCAATAAAAACTTTAGCAAAATACTACTATCTAGCGGTTTGAACCCAGGGCCAGATGAAGTGGGTCCAAGGAAGCCTAAAGATACTCTACTTATGACATCACTCACAAAAAATATGAAACCCAAAACCAAGAACTTCTTTGCAATGCAGACTCAAACACTTGCCGAGTGTTAAGGGTTTGAACAGCTCTCTAGTGCAAGCGGCAGTGGAGTTATTCCCATACAAAGACACGTGCAAACTGCTGGATTTTAGTCTCAACCGCCTGGCGACTAAGGTGTTAAATGTTATCTAAATGGCTTAACGTCTAATATCTTTTTTATCGCACATAATGAAGGTTTAACCTGGTCTGATAAAAGCAACAGTTTTGAAAACAATGACATTACGGCAGTGCTCTTCAAGTGCACCCTAGTGTGCACCAAAACGTGCGTGGGATGCACCACTAAGAAAAGGTTCACAAGGTGCATCACAAACTTGTCACACTGAACAGATAATTTTATAAAAACATTCTGTTAGCAAAGATGAACCATTAGCCAACCAGTCACTTTCAGGATTTAACCGAGACTTTGCAGATTCTAAAGTGTGGTGCGTAAGCATCATACCACATCAAGCTAATTGTTGTATCAAGCAACAGATTACGAGCCATTATCAATTGAATTATGTAGCTGAGTTGCTGAATTAGGGGACTTGCTTATTTAGGCCAGGGTACTTACAGACATGGACGCAATTACGTGTGGGGCACGGGAGAAGTGTCAATAAATAGGGTGCATGAGTTCGTCAAAACATCTTTAAGGGTGCACCGTAATGAAAAAGGTTGAAGAGCACTACATTACGGGGTTAACACAATTTGTGAATGCATCATTGGACACTGGCAAATTGCAAGCAAAACATACAACTAAACAGAAATCTATCGTATTTTGTTCTACAGCTGAAAAAAGAAACATTCACAGTTTAATCCAGAAAAGCATTGGGATTTCACAAGAAAACTAATGAATATTAAAAACATTAAAAGTAGATTTGTGGCATCATTCTGAGTGCAGTCACACAAGCCCTACATAGCACAGTGTAGTTAGGTTTGATGATTGGGTTTCAGGTATGTATTTTTGTACAAGCTAATACCATTACAAATCACATAACTTAAGACTAACAGAATATAGTAGCAGTCCTCCACACACCCTAAAGCTATTTCAAGTAATCTTTTAGTGTATCAAAATTGAGTCTGTAAGAAACAAGCCCTTTTTCAAACATGCTACCTGACTGTTCAACTGCGAGCAATTCACTACCAATTGTTTAATATCATTCAATTTAAAGTTTAATTTCATCAAAATTTACCACTTTGACAGGCTGTCTAGATTTCGGGATATGTCGATATGTTCAGTCTTTTTCTCAATCTTTTGTGCGACTACTACACACCACTAAAACACATGGCTTGATATTGGGCACCTGTAATCATGCACATGACTTTATCCCAAGCACAAAAGCGTTTTTTCTAAGCCATTGCCAAACGCATTTTGTCTTGCCAGTAGCTAAGTTTATGAAGCTCTAGGAAGGCAAGCCTTTTAAAATGGCAAATGTATTGCTCATTCTACATTCTATACTTGTTTAAGTGTCAACAGTTTCATTAATAAAGTTTGTCTTATGGCGTTTCAAAGGACTGAAGATCCATTTAAAAACCAAAAACTAGTTTCCCTGTGAAATAATTTGTGATTGATTTACTTGCACCACTTTTGTGGCTTACAACTATGGTAAAATAGGTAGGTGCAAGTTCTAATCATTGCAGAAGTATGAAACCAGAAACAAGCTGGCAGATTCTTCAGAAGCTTGCCTCAAAGCTAGAGCTGGTTTTGATGCCAACATGATTATGTATCACATTATTAAACACTTCCATCCATCGAACTGAATTTGATAGCTAACTTAAAGATTCATTGATAATTTAAATTGTTTTTGGAACCTTGACATGAGTGACAACCAGGGCTGTGTAACAAGATCCAGAGCTGAGAACTAAAGCCCAAGCCATTGGAGGCGAAACCAATAACTTTTTGATGGTGAAGCCAGAGCCTGAAATTTTTGCTCCAGTTCTAGTTTATTGTACCATTAATACAATGGTTTTCGATTTTTAATCAACCAAATCATTTTGGTGTCAGAGCCAAAAACTTTTAGATGCTGGACCCAGAGCTAAAAATTTTAGATGCTTAGAGCTGGAGCCTGAAATTTGAGTTCATGCTCCACAGCCCTGGTTGCAACTCACGCGTTTTACTTTTATTTCCAAATACTGTTCAGTCCTCTTTAAGTCTTAAAATTTTCTAAAATATCCTTTTCCACTTGTATTTCTACCTTTTGACATATTTGCCACTGAAATAAACACAGGTGGGCAAACTTTTCAGTGCAGGGGTTACTTAAAAAATTTCATAATTTTAACAGACCAGCACCATAGTTAAATAAAATATGCAAATTTTATAATAGCAAGCATAAAGTGTCTATTTTGTGTGTGTTATCTGAAAGCTTGTCTTTGTTCCACTACTTTACATCAATGAAATTTCCTAATTCACTGAGGTGTTGCTTCCAAGTTTAACTTGATCAATTGCATTTTTTGCAGTTTTGTTGTGATAAATTATGTCCAATGTCAGGATATTTCTTTCAAAAATGCTAGTTCTAACTATGAATACACCAACTGTAGCATGGCATATCAAACATATGGCTTTATCTCCAACATTACAACAGAAATGTATTCCAACCCATTGTTTGTTAACTCTTTGGCGTCCGACTGCTTTCGGGGATTTTCGGAAAAGAAAGTCTAAACGCATGTGGCTTTGCACGGGAATACCTCCGTTCCTGTTCGGGTTACGGACCTGGTTGAAGCGTCAAAAGACACCAGTCTTCTAGTCTACACTCGAAAAATTTTTTTTGCTTGGGGGGTGCTGGTTTTTTGTGAGTGACATCATAAGTTATCATAAGTTAAGGGCTTTTAGTCCACCTTGGCCCACTTTGCCTGGCCCTGGGCGCCAACCATTAGGTCGTAGTATTTCGCTGAAGTTTTTACTGGAAACTAGGCTACAATTCGAGTCTTTTGATACTTTGGATGACCTGCTGGAGTTTCAGGTTTAAGAGTTATGATCTAAACTAGTAAAAATAATTGACTAATTAGCTAAATAAAAAAATTAATTTGTTTGTTTATTTTAGATCATAACTTTTGAACCAAAAACGCTAAAAAGTCGACCAAAGGCTCAAAAGACTCAGACTTGAGCCTAGTTTCCAATGAAAGCTTCAGCGAAACACTTTGGCCTAGCGGTTAGGCCTTAGGCCAGGCAACATAAGCCAAAATGACCCCAAAACTATTTCACTCATGACGTCACTCACAAAAAATCTGCACCCCCAAGCGAAAAATTTTTTTCGAGTGCAATATACTAGACTGGCCGATCCGTTTGAGCCCTTAAACAGCTCTCTAGCGCAATCGGCAGAGGAGCTAGGGCGTTGGTAAGGCAACCGAAAACTGCTGTTTTTTAGGCTGAAATCGAAGTACGAATATATCGTACGCCAGCTCTCAATGTGTTTATAACACCATATGGGTATTCAATTTTTTACTTTTCAGATGTCTTCAAATAACATGTTTTGGTTGAAATATTGTCACATAAAAGCTAATATGACAGTAAAGTTCGCAAGTTCAAAATAAATGACATGCACAGGTCACACGTATCCACCCTTTATCCAGAACAATATAACTAGGGCAACCAACTTTTTGCCCTACAAGCTTAAAATGTTGACTTTATAATTTACAAATTTACCATTATTTTAAACTATAAATTTTCTGCGTTTTCAATTGAAATGCAGAATGAAAGCATATTCGAAAACAAACCGATAGTGTTCGGTTGAAATGAAAAAGAAGATTATCTGCAAAATCTAGTATAGCATGTTTCAAAAATATTTGGCTACTTTCAGTTTCATGAAACGAACCTCGTTGATGCTTTGCTATGTGGCGATGTGCTTCCACCATAAAATAATTCACCCTTAGGTGTTGAGCGAAACTTAGAAGCATATTCATGCAGTACATATACTTCGTACTTTTGATGAATTTAATTGTTTAACCTTAGACATGGTATGGTGATAAGTATATCAATAACTACAGTAGAGTCAAATCTGCGAATATCATAAAATTAAATACTGTATGCATAATGGATCAAGCATTTGCCAAACCAACTGGGCTGCTGTAAGACCACTTTTCTTACATTACCATCCCTAGTCTACTTAATATTCAATCATCCAATAGTGGGCTAAACCAGAGTTCTTCAACCTTTCTTACTATGGTGCACCCTTAAAGATGTTTTGACAAACTCATGCACCCTATTTGCTAACACATCCCGTGTTCCCCACCTAATTGCACCCATGTCTGTGAGTACCCTCGCCTAAATATACAAGTACCTAATTCAGTAACTCAGCTACATAATTCAATTGATTATGGCTCATTGTCTGTCACTTTTCAATCACAAATATAATCAATTAATTACAAAAATTACCCTGACCTGATCTGATGCCTACATACCACACTTTAGAATCGGCAAAGTCTAGGTTAAATCCTGAAAGTCATTGGCTGGTTAAATGTTTCATTTTTGCCAAGAAAATTTTGTAAAAAATATCTGTTTAGTGTGACAAGTTTGTGATGCACCCTTCTGAACCCTTTCGTAGTGGTGCACCCCATGCATAATTTGGTGCACCCTGGTGCACCGAGGACACCAGTGGAAAAGCACTGGGCTAAACAACATCATTACGTCAGAAGTCACAACAAACCCGTTACCATTTCAGAATTGCAACCAAACTTTCAAAAACATAACAAAATCTGTTGCTGTAACTTCAATAAATATCAATAACAAGAAAAAAACTAAGGATAAATTTTGACCTCATGATAAATTCTGACTTTTGTTGACCTAATAACTTTGGAGTGGCTCATAGTATCAATGTGAAATTTGGTTTTTAGACGTTTCATGAACTTTTGAAAAGGCAGAAAAAATTTGACTTTGACTTTTGGTTGCCCAACTTATAACTAAACTTACAAAATTGACATCAACCGCCACTACCTAGACTGAAAACACAAACAGAAAATTCTTATTGATGTATAAACTAATTCCACAAATTCTAATAAATGGTACAGTAGAACTCGTCTAATTCGTCATCGTTTAATTCGTCAATTCGGTGAATTTTTGTCATTTTTTTGTCGGCTCGGCAGAATCCCTATCTTTTGAGTACATTTCTGTTCGTCCAATTCGCCATCGTCTAATTCATCAATTCGATCAATTCGTCACCTCTTTCTATCCCTGAGAAGTGTTATCTTCGTGTAATTCGTCATTTGCAGCTTTGCTTTAGACGTCTAAGCAGCTGGTACATGTGGGAATTCAAACAAATTAAGGATCTTTATCTGAGAATTGTTGCACCTCACAAATTGTTTATCGAATTTATAAACTAGGTACAAAGCGCAACCGACTCCCCATTGAAAGAACGCAGAAAATGTATTCCCATTGAAAGAACGCAGAAAATTTATTAAAGATTTAAAAGGTGCTTGATTGAAAGGAGGAGTCCAGATAGAGCAGATGAATTAAATGTTGTTGTATTTTATTGCAAGTAAGAGCATGATGTATGCACACGAGGTACTATAACAAAGTATACGAGATTCTATGATAGAGTTTTCCCCTGTTTGCGTAATTCGTTTCTTCGTCTAATTTGTCACTTTTTTCTAATCCCCTTGAGGTGACGAATTAGGGAAATTCTACTGTATATATTTTCTCATTTCTAATGCTGAAAGTGTGGGTTAACCACACAACCCGTTAAAAACCTTGGGCACAAGGTATCCATACAATTTTAACGTATTTCAATGAAAATGCTGTACTGAAAGGATTGTTTGAAAATTATGGATAACGAGCCATTACAAATCAATTAAAATCACAATTAGTCTTGGGATCTGAACAGAAAGGGGCTACAAGCAAAGATCTGAACAAGTAGGAATGACAAGCCAAAGACCTGAAGAAAAATGTACCAACTAAGTGGTAGAGTTAACTAAGCATACACCACCAAAGCTGGAAGGCCAGGTTCAATTCCTAGTCAGATCATACAGAAAACTTGAAACTGGTACTTGCAGTCACTGAGCACGTCTAGCCTTGTGTTTGGTGTTAACAGGTAGGTGTAAAGAAACAGTTCATGTGTAGTGCTGCCATTGACTTGCCATCAATGCAGCATGCGCTATGAAAAATACCTGCATCACCCTGGTATAAGCAAGTAGATATGGGTGCCACAGACAACTGATGACACTCCTGAAAAGATTACAAATAAAACTAAACTGAATGGTCGCTTTGTTCCATATCTTCATATACAAACTAAATAAAACTCCAGGCTTTTACCAGACAAACTACTTCACCCTCAAACTCTGAAAGATACTGATGATCCAGAAAACATGGCATGCTTGCACAAAAACAGCATGCAACTAACATATTTGTCCTACGTGGGGTAAATGATCTCTGGCTGAAAAGTATGAAGGATCTTATCATTTACTTTGCATAAATTTTTCAGATGAAATGAGATTAAGAACCTAACAAGAAATTATGTCCTTGTATGTATCCCAATATTTTGATGGATTGCCTCACCCTCATTTTCTGAAAACTTTACCTTTTGCCTAAGAGGCATCTATCTTACACCTTACAAAGGAAGTCAAAAGACCTTTGTTTGAATTAGAGCTACACTACTACTTTTACCTTTAACAAAATCTTTGAAAAACAACTTTTTCAGCCCATGAACTGTATTAAGCAAAACATTATGCTTTCTTAAAATATGGTTTCAGACGTGGGCTATCCACATTTTTGGTTAAAATAGTTTTGCTGAACTTATCACTTATTCTGAGGAAGAGGTGTGATTTTAGGCCTCATTACAATGGTTCCCAACAAGGGATGCAAAACATCATTCCAAAAGGTACAAGAAGCGTCCACCTTAATGACAGGAAATTGGTATAGTTTTTACTGTCCTCTCTAGTGGAATAAACACAAATTGTAAGGTTCATTCCAACATAAGTATCACAATATTAATTATTCACATGAACATTAACTGCAATCTATTCTTCTAACTTATGAGCTTGTGATAGTTATTGCTCAAATGAACAGTGGTTGCGAAGATGTAGGGGCTTTGCTCAAATTAGTGTCATTTTCCTCAGAATGTTCTGCCCTATAAGCTGATAAAATTTCATCAAAATATGTGACCACTAACCAGTGGTGACATTATTTTTTGTGCTATAGGGCAAGTCCAAATGTGACTAACGGGACATTTTGACTACTTTTTCATTTCTATAGCAAACATGAAATATAGAAGAAAACTAAAACTAGTAGCATATGTTAGTGATGACTCATACTTAGTGTTTGCATGTTTGGAAAAATTCATCTGCCCTTCAATTTTTTGGTTATTTGAATATTTGTTTGTGACTAACGGGACTGGGGACAAAGTACCAAAGAAGAAAAATAAATTCAAATTCCAAAGTCTGCTCATTGACAGCACAGATACTCTTGATTTAGTAATATTGTGTGGACAACATATCAAGGTTTTTAATCCATACATTAGTTTTCAATATTTGCTAGTTACAGTTTGGCAACAGAGAGATTTGTAGAGCATGTTCTTGTGACTAACGTGACATGCTGTTTGTGACTAACGCGGCATTTTTATTTTACGCCTACTTCTTTGCAATTATTTGCAAAATAAGCCTCACAGTATTACATTATTCTGATACAAGGCTGATAATTTTAAATGAGTTAACTAAAAAAACCTTGTTCAAAATCACTTTTAACTGTTCAGAAGTCGGCATCCATTAAAACTTGACCTACATGACAAAATTATAAATTCAACTAACAAGAACTAATAAGCAACCAATTTTGGCTAAATGCAAAGTTTATAATAAAATTAAATAAAGATGTCTATAAAATACCATTGTGATGCAAATGCTTCCTATGCTATTCACGCAAGCAAATGAATCCAAATCTAAAAGAGCACTTGAAAATTTATTGGTTGAAAATTTCACTCAAAAACCAAAAAATACCAAACATGAAAAATCCATTGCTGCATCAATTGAGATAGTCAAACATTATTTTAAAATAGCTTGGCAAATGCTGAATGATAACCACAACAACACAGGCTCCCAGGCTCTAAAAATAATCAGAAATTAAGAATCCTGGAATAACCAACCTTGAAGCTAAAAAATTGAATATACCACTGCAACTTCATCGTCATGCCATCAAAAATTGTTTAATACTTCAATTCAGCAGCATTTTTAATACTGCCATAGCAATGAGTACCATCATAGAAAATAATGTTACAAAGAGTAACTTTAACTTATACTGCCAAATGAAAAGCTAGTTCAAATAAAACAAGAAAAAAGAACACTTAACAAAGTAACACCCCAAACTTTCAAATGAAATATCAGTACAACTTAATAACATGGAACAACAGTTGCAATCATAAAACATTCACAATAAGAAAGACTAGTCAGATTTTGGATTTTTCTATAGGCCTATGGTTTTTCATCTGCTGTCTTTGCTTTTCTAAATATTTTTCATATTTTCTCTCTTCGATTTTTTGAATGTACTTTTTTCCTTTCAACTGCAGATTTAGCCATTTTGATATTACCATCTATAACAACGTGGTCTGACTACAGGCCCGCGGGCCGCATGGTGGCCTGCCACAGTGTTTTCAGTGGCCCTTGAAAGCATTCAGGAAAAATCTTCAAATCTGATATTTGTTGATAAGTGCGTGAGGTCACATTTGGATAAAGTGTATTTTCACAAAAGCAATACCTTTTCTGTGTACCATTTTGTTTTATACATTTATTTTGTGATCAAATCAGAAGGTTTACGGTCCTCCACTAATCCCCTGACTAGATAACCTCTTGTGTTTTTTGGGCGTTCCTTGTCTTGAGGAGTACATGTGTGGCCCAATGAACTCAATACCGCCAAATAAATCTGTCTACCTATCTGCTGAAAGTGGCTTTCTCAAAGTTACCCTCGAGCCAAATTAATTGTTTATCCCTATAATAGGCAATTTTCATCAGAACATGCATTTTACTAAAAATGTAAAATGCTAACGGTAGTAGAGACTGCAGAGAGCTTCTGGAATTTCGTCAGCAAAGAAAGATTTTTCAAACTGAAAGATTTCGCACTAAAATGCTCTCAATTTGGAAACACATGTGTATGAGGGTACATTTTCTGTGATGAAGCAAGTCAAATCTAAAAACAGAAATCTAATGGCAGACGAAAGACTGAGTGTTAGTCTCCGAGTTGCACCACTAACACTGGTATTGATGAAGGAACGATAGTGTCAGAGAAGCCTCGACCACAGGTTTCCCACTGATAGTGATTTGTAATAAATTGGTATCTGCTATTGTGTAATAACTTCAATGACACACTTACAGATCTTCTTTTTTTTTAGTTTTAAATGCTGCAAATCTGTTGTTTCATACATCATTTTTTTAGAATGGGCCAAGATTTGTCACATTTTTGTAAAATGGCCTGTAGGTTAAAAGTAGTTGGACCATGATGTGGTTGGTCTAAAATCAACAAGTATGCCAGCTAACTCTAAACAGAAAGATGCACAATTAAATCAAATAATGCTAATGTGCACAAAACAGCATTAAATTGCTAAAGTGTTAATTAAAAAACTTATTGCCATATTACTAAAAGGTGCATCAATTTTAACAAGAGGCCTCTGGCATGAACTGCCACTTCACTAACAACTACATGTCTTCAAAGGTGGGTAGTAGGGTAATAAAGCATAGTGTAAAGGACAAATGTAGGTATGATGGGTTAACATAAGAAAGTACAGTAAGACTTAGAGGTGGGTTGTACAAATATGTGGTACAGATAACCTTTTAAATACATTTTTCTCTACTCAACACCATCACAGAAACCAATATTTGTAAAAAGAAAGTAGCTTGTCCTTCACCCAAATGAGTAACTTGGTGTTTCATTTCTAAAACATTTTTTTTAACAAAACACATTGTGACTAACGAGACAAAATTTTTTTTACTATAAACAAAGAAACCATCAGTTTTGACAAAATTCTCTGGTTTAATTAAAAAGTACACACTAAGTTATTAATTAATCTGAGGCATTGTGTAGAAAGCCGCACTAGGTTTTACAAGAAAGAACTTTAACCAAAAATATCTGACTAACAAGACATCTCTTTTAACACTTTGAGAGCTGGCGTACCATATATTTGTACTTCGATTTCAGCCTAAAAAACAGCAGTTTTCAGTTGCCTTACCAACACCCTAGCTCCTCCGCCAATTGCGCTAGAGAGCTGTTTAAGGGCTCAAACGGATCGGCTAGTCTAGTAGATTGCACTCGAAAAAAATTTTTTGCTTGGGGGGTGTGGATTTTTTATGAATGACGTCATGAGTGAAATAGTTTGGGGGACATTTTGGCTCATGCTACCTGGCCAAAGGCCTAACCACCAAAGTGTTTCGCTGAAGTTTTCATTGGAAACTAGGCGCAAGTCCGAGTCTTTTGAGCCTGTGATCGACTTTCTAACGTTTCTGGTTCAAAAGTTATGATCTTAAATAAACAAATTAATTAATTAATTAATTATCTAATTAGTCAAATATTTTTACTAGTTTAGATCATAACTCTTGAACCTGAAACCCCAGCAGGTCATCCAAAGTATCAAAAGACTTGGATTGTAGCCTAGTTTCCAGTAAAAACTTCAGCGAAATACTATCACCTAACGGTTGGTGCCCAGGGCCAGGCAAAGTGGGCCACGGTGGCCTAAAAGTCCTCCACTTATGACTTCACTTGCAAACAAACAGCACCTCCCAAGCAAAAAAAAAATTTCGAGTGCACACTAGAAGACTTGCCGCATTTTTTGACGCTTCAACCAGGTCCGTAACCCGAAAAGGAACGGAGGTATTTCTGCACAAAGCCATGTGCGTTTAGGCGTTTTTTTCCGAAAATCCTCGAATCTACTCAGGTGCCAAAGTGTTAATATTATTCAGATGCTAAAATTCCCAGTGATGAAACATTTTACAACTAATTTCACTATGGAAATGATTAGTTTACCAATGCTTTTTCCCAAAAAATTGCTTGACCAGGGAAATAAAACAATTTAAGCTCATGTTAATGCACCCAAAACAACATCTGCAAATTTAAAAATTTTTTGTGTTAGGTACATGTGTTTGCATTTTTAAAAATACACGTTTTTGGCATCTGTTATTTTTGTAAACAGTGTTTTCATAACGACTGATGTATAAAAAGTTATTTAACACTATGTTCGTTTCCATTTTTTTTTTTATTTTTTTCAACCCTGGAGTACTTTTATCGTGGAATTGCCCTATATGGCAAAGAATAACCATAGTTTTCTTTGTTTCAATCATTCCATTCTCATGTTCAGGTATATGACATGTTCTTATTTTTTATTTGAATAATAGCTTATGGAGTCTTAATGGAAGGTAAATTTGTAGCATGTGGATTGCTACTGACTCCCATTTCTAATGCAGTTGAAGAGTCATGAGACAAGACACTTCAGATTTTGGTGTGTTTCCTGCTTTTCCTCTTGGAATTTGCATATAATTTTGGAAGTGCCTACTTTGTCATTAGCGCCAAAAGCACTGTTGGATCTATTTTGCCATTAGCTGAACCCAGTTGGTTGAATTGACCATGTGACAAGGACGATACATTAGGATTAGCATAGCATCCCTATTGTGTGACCTGATTTGCTAGAACCCTAAACCCAAACAAACTCTAAACCTTAAGCCCCAACCCTTAACCCTAATTCAAAACATTAACCAAAAATGTAAAGGTAGTGTCTAAATCAGGAGTCTCGAACTCAAATTGCTCTGAGGCCAAATGAGGATTTACAAAGTAACCTCAAGGCTGCATTATGACACAGATACAACAATGGTGGTACCTGGAAAACAACTTTTCCCTCTTTTTCCTGCAAAAGGAAATTGTGAGTTATAGGCAAATCATTTCTAGCCATGTTTGCATTTGTTTAAGAGGAACTTGTTCACTTGTTGGTCAAGCACTTTTAAACATCGATGAAAAAACTATATAACGTAACAGTTAATATTTGAATGTTCCAAAAAACCATAGCGGGCTGCACAAAAGGGCCTTGTAGGCCACTTGCGGCCAACATGGTTGAGACCCCTGTTCTAAACCCATGGTTCTCAAACTGTGCGTCACGATGCCCTGGTGTGTCGTTTTAGTTTTCTAAGGGCATCGCACAAAAGCTCAGTGCAGTTCTATTCCTTGAGTTAATAAATATATCATGTTTGGTTGATGCTGAGTTGAGTTTTCTTGATGCAAACTCAAGAGTTAAAATCAGCACTGTTTTAAAACTTTACCAAAGAACAGTTAATTGTAAATTTGAATCATGCTGACAGTAGATAGAAACTGTCGTTATTGTTTGGTAATAAACGCATTGCACAAATTTTAATTTATTTGCATCAGACAAATCAAGACTACATTAGTCAGTTATAAAGTGGATGCAAACAGGAAACCCATATTGCAACATACGTGTTTGAAACTGACAGGCCTTAAGAGAAATCTCCCAAGTATAACAACAGTCATTCAGATGTTGGGTTCATTTACTTTGCATAACGGAGAGGAAAAACCTCAGTGTGTTATTTGTAGCAAAGTATTGGCTAACAAAAGCATGCAACCAAATAAGTTTTAACATCACTTAACGTCATCACATCTGCAATTTGTGAATAATCCATGTAGTTTTTTTCTCGGAATGGAAGTGATCTAAAGATGCAAGTGTCCACCATTTCACAATTGATGCAACTCCCAACAAAGGCGTTATTAGAATGCGACGAGGTTCATCAAAATCACTCATACGCGACATGAATTTGAATGCTAATAACTCGACAAGCACACATGCTATTGGCATGAAAAATACATCATCTGAAAGCTCTCATTGAGATTTTAGTCTCAAAATATCCTCATTGCTTATTTTGTTTCTTATGAATTAACAACCCACAAAGTTTTTGCATTAAATTTTAATGTAGTAACACTATAAACCTTTCAGTAACGCGTGTGCCAGTTCTCTTGCTGAATTTGCACAACTATAACTCGCCAGCCGATTGAGTTAGAGAGCTGTTCAAACCCTCTAAGATGTGGGAAGTCTTGTTTTATATTTTTTTAAATAAGCAATAAGGATATTTTGGGACTATAATCACCCCAATGAGAGCTTTCAGATGATGTTGTGCACATGCCAATAACACAATATCAGCATTCAAAATTTAATGTCACGCATGAGTGATTTTGATGACTACCCATTTGCTGTACCCCATTAGGGTAAGCGCATAGATTTTTTAATTTTTTCTCCACAAATGAGGATAAGATACTTGATACAACCTCTTTTCAAGTTTTTACAATAATCAAATGATTTCCGTAAGATTGATTTAGTTCATTACTTTTTACGCTTCACTAACCACAAAAGTAGTCATTTTGTAAGGTCTATTACTTTGTGAAACTTCAACCATTTTTTTTTAATTTAGTTTGTTGGAATTAACATGAAAAGTTCTATCTGCCTAATAAATTTGAGGAAAATCTAAGATGGTGGGTTGACTGGCTGGGACTGTTGACATGATATAACACCTAGTTTATTCGTATTTGCCATGCTGCACTTCCATTTACCATTTTATTTGAGGTATATTGCTTGTTTTCACACTTTTTTATTTTGATATGTTGGTATGTCACATTTTTCATATTTTTATGTCCTTGTTTTTGCTTCTGTGCTATTTCTTTATTTTTGCATTTTGTACATTTTTTCCTATTTTGCTTTTTTTAACACTTTGAAAGCCGGGGTACGATATATTCGTACTTTGATTTCAGCCTAAAACAGCAGTTTTCGGTTGCCTTCCCAACGCCCTAGCTCCTCCGTCGATTGCGCTAGAGAGCTGTTTAATGGCTCAACCGGATCGGCCAGCCTAGTAGATTACACTCGAAAAAAATTTTTTGGTTGGAGAGTGCGGATTTTTTGTGAGTGACGTCATAAGTGAAATAGTTTTAGGGTCATTTTGGCACATGTTGCCCGGCCTAGGGCCCAACTGCTAGGCCGAAGTGTTTCGCTGAAGTTTTCATTGGAAACTAGACTCGAGTCCAAGTCTTTTGAGCCTTTGATCAACTCTCTAGCGTTTCTGGTTCAAAAGTTATGATCTAAAATAAACAAATTAATTAATTATCTAATTAGCTAATTAGTCAAATATTTTTACTAACTTTCATCACAACTTTTGAACCAGAAACCCCAACAGGTCATCCAAAGTAACAAAAGACTCGGATTGAAGCCTAGTTTCCAGTAAAAACTTCAGCGAAATACTACCACCTAACAGTTGGCGCCCAGGGCCAGGCAAAGTGGGCCAAGGTGGACTAAAAGTCCTCTACTTATGACGTCACTCACAGACAACCTGCATCCCCCAAGCAAAAAATTTTTTTTCGAGTCTAATCTACTAGACTGGCCACGTTTTTTGAGAGTTTTGCCGAGTCGCTAGAGCGAACAGGAGCGGAGATATTCATCCGCAAAGCCACGTGCGAAATTAGCTGCTTTTTGCGAACCGCTTGAATTAACCGGGCGTCAAAGTGTTAACACCTTCCTGAGGTCCGACTGCAGAGCTATCTTTGGCAACTGTACCTGTTTTCCATCATCATTTACAGTTTCAGTGCCTAGAATTTGTATCAGTGCTCAAGTAAAGATGGTATATTGTCATTGTTGGTTTGGCACCTTGTGTCACACCCTACTGTGACACTATGTGGAACCTATTTTTCATATACAGCATGGTAGAGTTGTGTTTGGAGGTATTGCAAGCACTGATTGCTATGCACGCACAATGATTACTACAAAAACACCACAGGCAAGAGTGTTGTAGCTGTTACATAAATAAGTGCATATTGTTGCGATCGGAAAAGCCCGAGTGGCATGTGCGCAAAGCTTCGCACTGTGACAGCAAGCAACAATAGAGATCATGCGTCACAATCTCTCTTATTATTGCTTGCTCGCGTCACGTATATATATTGTTGTTCTTCACGCATATCCCTTTCGTGGTGAATCCCACAATCAACGCAACACCACCAGAGAGGTTGCAACAACATCTCCTCCTTTTTACAACGAACCACACCGATCGCATGTTCTTTGTGTGAAGGCTGAACTCGGCACAACCTTCACATCCTGGTCACAGCACCATTCTGTTGCGATCAGAAAAGCCCGAGCGGCATGTGCGCAAAGCTTCGCACCGTGACAGCAAGCAACAACAAAGACCATGCATCGCAATCTCTCTTATTTATTATTGCTTACTCGCCCCACGCATATATATTGTTGTTCTTCGCGCACATCCCGTTCATGGTGAATCCCACAATCAACGCAACGCCAACGGAGAGGTTGCAACAATATGGCCCATGGGTGGACATACCGTACTTTTTGTACTAAGGTGCAGTTAAAATTATTTAATTTTCTCAAAAATTGATGGTGCACCTTATAATCTGATGCGCATCGGCCTAATGTATTGGTGAAGCCACACATCTGCCAATGGATTACAGATACCTGGGCTAATGTATTGGTCTCAATTTTATCCAAGCTTTCATGAAAACCGGAATTATTTCTAAATAGCTAAGTAATAGCAACAAGACTGACTTGGAGAATGATAAGGCTCTCAGCATGCTTAATGTTGAAATCGCGCTATTTTCAACTCAGACACTAAAACTAAAGATGAAGAATTTATCAGTGGATTTGTTGAAGATCAATCAATCATCAATGCACCTTATAATGCAGCTTATACATGAAAACAAACCATTCAATGATTGTTTATTGATATTGCACCTTATAATCTGGTGCACCTTGTACTGTAGTGAGATCTTCATTTCGGGGGGGCAGTTATCACGAAATTTTATTCAATGATGTCATATTGCTTATTCAAACGTGGTGTAACTTTTCGCAAAGGGTCACAGGTAAATTTTTCTTTGCAACATTTCCGAAAATGATAACTTTTTAGTTTCAATCAAGATGTAGACCAAACGATCAAGACTGAGTGAAAATTAGTAGCCTAATACAATTAACACCTGGTTCCGTACTCAACTAGTACAGTCATGGTTTTAGTGTGACAGATGTATAGGCTACTAGTAAACTTGCCTAACTTTTCGTCTTGTTTCAGCAAAATTGTTCTAGCCCTATTCTTCTAGCACAGGAGGGGTTCCCAGCCTTGGCCACATGTACCCCTAGGGCCAGATGTACGATTTGCCATCTGAAGAGGTACATTTATTGCACAGCTGCCACAAACTAACTTTAAGAAACAAAAACGGGGTCTACTTTTATAGTTCTAAAAATCTAAAAGTTCGATTAAAAATTCAGTTAATTTTTGTGATTTTACTCAGCCTTTATGTCGTAAGTTTAGAGGTGCATACTCATCTGTCAAAATGCTGAAGGGGTACATGGTCAGAAAAAGGCTGGGAATCCCTGTTTTAGCATATGTTTAAATTTCTATCACAAATGAAGATCCCAAACTTGAGAGATAGCTTATGTCATGGGTGGGGAGACCTTTGATTGCTACCATTTCGAGCAAAATGAATCAAGATGTCTTGTGTCTTTAGCGCAGTGGTTCCCAAACTGTGGTACACGTACCACCAGGCACCAGTGGTACGCGCAGGCCTTCAAGGTGGTACGTGAGACCCTGCTGTTCTTCGATACAAAAAAAACACATTTTGTTTTCACTTATCAGGTTCTGTTAATAAATTCCTGCATTTTTGTGTACTCCCCTTATTAGTTTCGAGAAATGGCCATTATAATTTCTCACAGCCCTGTTGTCCATACCGCATTTGCATCAACTCTGGTTTGCCAAACTTTTGATTGAATGATATTGGGTAGATTGAGTTTTCCTGGAACAAAGTGTTTTCAAGGTGGTACGCGTTGAAAATACTGGGCCCACAAATGATACGCAACAGAGAAAGTGTGGGAACTCCTGCTTTAGCACATAACGGATCAGGTGTGTTTGGGGCAAAACAGCATTTTCTGGCATCCACAAGTTGTGTGAAAGTTTTCAGAAGCAATTTTAAGACTATATGAGCTTTCAAGGCTTGCACTGGTTTCAAAAGTTAGGGTCTGGTAAAACGTCATTTGGAGCCAAAGTGGTGTAGTAGGTAGGTGTAGTCAACACTTGACTAGCACTAATATGACACTTTACCAAACCCTTTTTCCCAAACCGTGGTACTGGTACCAACCCAGAAAGGCACAAAACGTGAAACAGCCCTCACGCTAAAATTACTTGAAAGCTATCAGGTTTCAAACCGAAAATGCAATGAAACAATGTTTATAAGAATTGTACTAGACCTAAGTCATGTTTAGAAAATAACGGCCCACGGGCCACATGTGGCTGGCCACAATGTTTACAATGGCCCCGGCAGCATTCAGAAAAATCTTCAAATCTGAAATTTCTTCCAGCCCATCACAATAAACGTTCGTGCTGAGACTAACTTAAACCAAGACTTGCTACAATTGACATTACAAGGTACAGCCCTCCAGGCTCCGCTATACGTAGCCTTTTCAAAGTTGCCCATGACTCAAATTAATTGCCCACTACTGTACAACGTTAATAATGGTGATCCGTTCTGCCCCTAATAAAAGTAATCAAAAGGTCGTAGAAGAACAAGCGGTTTGACGTGACCACAAACTTTTTTAATAACAACCAACATGTCAAGATTCTCTTATCACTTTAAAAATCAGCGGTTTGCACGGTTTATCGGCCTACCCTGATGTTATAAAGTTTAAAGAGACCTAATTGAAACCTGTCTCAGAAAATAAGTGGAACACGAACAAAAGGATAAAAATTAAATATGTTTTAGAAATACCAACATTTTACACTTACATCTCCCAAGTTTTGACAATTCCAACATATTTGTGGTTGCATACCAATTTTTACAAAATTTTTATTAGATGGCCTGCCTACACTTTCGACTGCGATGTAATTCCAGAGTTCAGTTGTTCGCTGAAACCGGACTATTTTTCGAAGCTGGTGGACTCTAAAACGTCAGTCAGGATTAATTCGGATTAACACAG
>Ga0210059_1002370_pt1 | contig 29439 bp, 19 predicted proteins | sample Ectturendosymbi2_FD_188042 | JGI IMG/M metagenome (GOLD analysis project Ga0210059, IMG submission 188042) | Ecteinascidia turbinata endosymbiont from Florida, USA - Sample 2 (SPAdes) (version 2) | ecosystem: Host-associated > Tunicates > Ascidians > Unclassified | place: Key West, Florida...
CACTTGGTCTTCGACGAGGTTATTCCGATGGGAAGGCAGTAGGCAACACGACCGGACTCCGACGAAGATTGCATCCGCATTGGAAAATTTCTCTGCTGCAGTCATTATGCCGAGCGCTTGGCCAGACTGAAGCAAGTTTCAATTTTTAAGGTCTTGGCACGACCCGGCCGAGATTCGAGCCACACGAACGACCTACCAGACATGAAGCGAGGCCACACGTCCGCTCCCATGCTTACGGGCCTGATAAAAATACGCCTGTTGTTGGCACACTGAATGATTTGTAACCTTTGAGTCGGCGCACTTACCAAAAGGTTGCCCATCCCTGGTGTATATTGTAAATGCTGAAGAATTCATGCCATGGCTGGCCTGACCTTCACCTGAGGTATATGCTCCGTGTCGAAGTTGGTGATGATGAAATACACACTTGTATACACGCGCTTGTAATCAATAACCGAAAGCAAAACAGGGATTAACGCCTTTCGCAACCGTGTCTGGCGCACCAGCTTGCTGTATCCCACTTCATTTCAAAACCATCGCAGAAATTCCTCTCTGATAACTCTGGCATGCTACAGTACTATACATGATTGTGCTCTTGTGTGCAGCATCAGCTGTAGCTTTAAAAGAACATCGTAGGGTTTTGTTTTTGTACAGTTTTACAACTAAATGCGTGAATATGGCGGTGATATGCAATTTGTGTGCGTTGAAGCTCAATCCTTGGCTAAGAACCAGTTCATTTTCAAAATATTTTTTATTACGCAATCAGGCCGTAGACACTGTTTAGCAACAATAGCATTTGTTCTTGTGTGGATATTTAGTTGTGATGACATGTAGACCTACTATGACCGTTCAATCACAAATATGTGGAGCCTTAAAGGTTTCATCAATGATATCTGATTACTTTGACGGTGAGTAAAAAATCAGTTTTGTCAAGTAATCAGTGTCCGACCTGTACATAGTCTGAACATGCTTCAACTTTCATCGGATGTTAATTGACACCTCATCCTACAGTAAATTTGAAATCATTCAGCTGCAACGCGAGGAGTCAGCAGCAAATTCTAACGAAAGTACAGTAGAAAGATGCTTTTTATTTTGTAAGTGGTGAGGGCATTGACACTGCCATTTACTTACAGGTAGCTTGCAATCTGCTTTCTCGATGGAGCGCATTTGTACATACATTTTTTTCCCAGACGATTGATCTTTTTGTTATACGCCAATGGATTTAAAGAAAGACTTCAATGCCTTAGTTCCCAAACTTTTTTGAGCGCGACCCAAATCTGAGTTTGGTGAACAACCCCAACCCAAGCCTCAAACAACGTGCGAAAAATACTGATTGTGCGGATGATTTTCGGCAGGTTGTTATGTTCGTTTTTAATGTTCGCAATCCACTCTTTTCTCAAGTATCTATGTTACAGACAGACACAAAGAAGCAGACAAGCAGTGGTAACGTTCAAAATCTACAACTCCGGTTTGGATCGCCTTTGCGCGATCCATTTTTTGACCCTTCTTTGGGTTTTGATCCATGTTTGGGAACCACAGGGCCAGATCAACTTATCAACTATTGTGTGTAAGGTGCTGCGACAAGTAGGCCTATTTCTTAACTTCAGTGCAGAGCCCTGGTAATAATCGATTGTGGCTTCGTTTTCGCAAATACACAACCGTTTTCACACTTTGAGTAGACTGAGTGGGTCAAACATATACAGGTTTGTTTCGGGGGCATGTATAACTTTCCCCAATTAAAAAATTTGTCTTCAAAATATTTGTGAATTTTATTGTTAACTCTGAAAAGTTAGACAGATAAATACCTATTCGTTTATGGGAAACAGGCTTAGTGCAACTAGCGTAACAAATAGTACCGCAGTCGCATTTCATAGCGTTTAATGACATAAAATCCAAACATTTTTGAACATATTGGAAGATTCTAGAGTTTGCATTATCAGTTGCATACGTCAACCAGTCGCTCAAAAACTGGATAAGATCCACGTCAGTCTACATGCGCGCAAGTTTTGTAGAACTACTTCGGGAGCAGGTGTCGTATAGATAGAACAAAGTCGCTAGACTCGCTACTCGGCTTCGATTGAACGTGTGTTGGTGAACACCAGAAGCGTGTAAATATAAAAAGCGCAATCACAATGACGGCCGCGCTGACTCCATGCTCGATTGCAACATTGGCTGAAAAGAGCGTACTGCAGATCTTGCACTCATAGCATTGATATCATCACAAACGCTTTCGCACGAAAGTTTTACGCGCAAATGGTGGCTTTCATTCAAAGTAAAAACTTGGAAATTTACTAAAAACAAACTTTAAAAACTTGTCGATTCAATCAAAGCAAACTTTCTCTTTGCCGGCTTAAATCTGAACAGAATTATTCAGAAAAAGAAGTGCCAGAAAAATGCACATTTTATGGATGATGGTTTAAAAACAAGGGGCATTATGTTGAGACTTGGTTGTTGTTTCCCCTTCCCTATCAAAATTTCTGGCTACGTGCCTGCTTCAAAGCTGCAATGGTCTTGTAGCGCTACTACTGAGCTTGTACAGTTTCTGGTATCGTTTGACTCTGGTTGTTTTTGTGTACTTGTGGTGTTCCCTGCAGCTCTTCTGCATATCGCGCCTGGTAAGAAGGCTAGTCAGGCGCGTAGCCAGGGGGGACAATTGCCCCCCCCCAATCCCAAAAAAAGCACTAACAATTTTCAGGTTGATCAAGCTTTTGATGTGTAAGCCAAATAAATGCGTCAGTGCAAATCAACGAAACTGCTTAAAAACCCATTCTACTTCAACTTAGGGTCGAACCTGATCAAAGTAGAATGGTTTACCAATTGCCATGATTAATCAAACATTGTGTATAGTGTATATGCTGGAGAATTCATGCCATGGTTGGCCTTTACCTGAGGTTTAAGCTCCGTTTGGAAGTTAGTAATAATGAAATACAAACTTGCGTATACGCGCTTGTAATCAGTTACCGAAAGTAAAACGAGGAGTTAATGCTTTTCGAAGCTGTTTCCGGCACACCAGTTTGCTACGTCACACCTAAGGGTGATGTAAACTTAATTTCAAAGCCATCGCAAAAATGCCCCTCTGATAACTCTGGCATGCTGCAAATGCAGTATATTTTGCACTTGACTGGAGCATCAGCCGTAGCCTTAAATGAACATCGTAGATTTTTTGTTTTAGCACAGTTTTAAAACTAAATGCGTGAATATGGCGGTGATGTACATTTTGTGTGCCTTGAAGCTCGAGCCTTGGCTAAGAAGTAATTCAGTTTCAAAGTCTTTTTTATTACGCAATTGGGTCATAGAAACTGTTTAACAACAATATAATTTATTCTAGATATTTAATTGTGATGGCGTGTAGACCTACTGTGACGGTTCAATCACAAATATATGGAACCTTAACGGGTTTCATCAATGATCTCGCTTTATCTTGCCGGCGAGTAAAAAGAACAGTAAAACAGTTTTGTTCAAGTAATCAGAATCAGACCTGCACATAGTCTGAAAGCGTTTCAACATTCACCTGGTGTTAATTACCACTCAGTCCTACAATAAATTTGAAACCAGCATTCAGCTGCAACGCGAAGAGTCAGCAGCAAAATCTAACGAAAGTAGAAAGATGCTATTGATTTTGTAAGTGATGAGGCCACTGACACTGCCATCTACTTCCAGGAGAGGTTGCGATCTGTTTTCTCGATAAAGCGCATGTGACCAAAATGAAACTAAATTGAATTTTTCCCAGTCAATCGGATTTGGTTATTTAAATACTAATGGATGGATTAAAAGAAAGACTTCAACCGCTTAGCTCCCAAACGTTTTTGAGCACGACCCAAATCAGAGTTTGGTGACCACCTCGTGACCCAAGCCACAAGCAATGTATGGAAAAAATACTGATTGTGTGAATGATTTTTGGCAGCAAGTTGCTAAGTTCGTTTGGTGCTAAAATTGTGTTTATGATATTTGTGAATCCTGTTGTTAACTCTCAAAAGCTAGATAGATAAATACCTGATCGTTAATGGGAAACAGGCTTCGTGTAAGTAGCGCACTAAAATGCTACCGCAGTTGCATGTCACTGCGTTCAATGATATAAAATCCAAACATTTTTAAAACTCCTTGAGAGACTCTAATGTTTACATTATCAGTTGCATACGTCAACCAGTGGCTCAACAATTAGACAAGATCCACGTCTTAGTCTACATGCGCGCAAGTTTTGTCGACCTACTTCGGGAGTCGGTGTCTTTGAGCAAACTCACTACTGGGGTTCGATTGAACGCGTGTTTTTGTACATCGTAAAAGTGTAAATATAAAAAGCGCAATCATAATGACGGCCACGATGCCTCCTTGCTCAACTGCAATATTGGCTGAAAAAAAGCATTCTGCAGATCTTGCGCTTACAGCATCGAGGTTTTCATAAACGCTTTTGCAAGAAAGTTTTGCGAGAAAATGGTGGCTTTCATTCGAAGCAAAAATTTGGAAATTTGCTAAAAACAAACTTTTAAAACTTGTTAATTGAATGAAAGCAGACTTTCTATTTGCCAGCTTAAATCAGAACAGAACTATTCAGAAAAATAGGTGCCAGAACAAGGTACATTTTATGGATGATATTTTTTTTTAAAACAAGGGGCATTATATATTTAAATGTTGAGAGTTGGTTCTTGTTGGCCCCCCCCTATCAAAATTTCTGGCTACATGCCTGGCTACAGTAGCAGTTTATAAGATCGTGATAAGACCCGGCCAAGAGTCGAATACCAGCATCGAAGCGGACGCACTTACCACGAGGCCACGGGCTGGTACCTCACCTATGACGCACCGGCAAATTTAAGATGTACAAAGAGCAAAGAGAATGCGTTTGCTTACGTTTACACAGATCGTGCTGCGGTTGATTGAGCAGGATGGCGTCATAAGCTATGAGGGAGTGCTGAAAATGGATCTTGTCCAGGGCGCTGGAATGGTTTGCGCCGGCCATGCATTTCCCCCATCGTTCCCACGCTCTCCGGCGTCTCTAGGCCCACGAGACACATGCAACCCATGGAGCTTTTTTTGTGGCCTGCGAGAGCTTTTCTGATTGCAGATAATTTTGCGAAAGCATATTCTTTAGATAATTAAATTTCGTTTCAAAATTTTTTCTAAACCACAACGAAATAAAATAGGTTAGACATTTGCGGCTCGCGGCAACTTATGTTGATCAATTTGGCACTTCGAGCTTTCCGAGTAGTGCAGGCCTGACTTAAAGCAATGATTCTGTAAGCAGGGCTAACCATTAAACTGAAATACTACAGCCAGTTTTTAACTATAAAGTTTTTAACTATCGTTTCACCCCTTCTTGATTCCCATTAAAACAAATCTTTTTTAACTTCAAAAATTGAAACGTGCTCTCAGATGGAGAGCTCGGTGTTAGTCAACAGTGGAGAGCTCGGTGTTAGTCAACAGTGGAGAGCTCGGTGTTAGTCAACAGTGGAGAGCTCGGTGTTAGTCAACACCGCGTAAGTATTTTTGTAACGAGATTTGAATTCTTTTTTCTCTAATCCGTTTAAGCTTTAGCATAGTTGAGATGCCAGGACAACCTTAAGGTGATGCTTGCACTGATAAAACAGCACTGCATCACAAAACTGCCTGTGTTCAGTTCAGACATGGCTGTAATCTAGCTGCAGACATGTGCCATGTGCCACAGATTCTGTGCTTAAAATTTATACTGACGAATGTACAGTAGTCGTTGTGGCATTGGGCGTAGCAAAATAAACGTGACTAAATAATTCCCAATCAATCATTTTTTATTGACGATTTAATCAACTCGCTTGCCTCGACAGCAACTGACGACAAAAGCGTCCGTCGTTGCGAAACATTTTTGTATGGAGGCTCGAATTTGGCCGCACGCGACGTTTTAACATACGTAAGTCCGAACCCGGCCCAACACATAACTCTGGTTTTGAATAGATCAGCTTTATGGCAGGATTGCTGTTTATGTGCTGCTCTCAACCTTCCATAACAGAAGGTTTGTGTCACTTGGTTTTGTGAAAATGCTTCTTGTGAGTTGAAATCAAAAAAAGAATTTCATGACGTGCATGTGGGAAAAAAAGACTTTGTTCCAAAAGAAAACGCGAAGGCAAAAGTAAGTTTTCAATATTTTGAAGCTTGACAGCTCATCGTTTGGCGAATGGATATATTTGGCATACCACACTAAACACCGGCGAACACACTTCAAGCTGTTGAAACACAAACGAAAACTGCACTAGAGTGATATAACATTGCTCCACGTGAATAAACGCATGGCCTCTCATGACGTGTGGAATAGCCATGCAAAATCAACAACCCTTCCATATGATTCTACACTAGACAGAAAGGGTGGATTTTCGATGGTTGTAATGCTGAAGAGCAAGACTTTGGCGATTCTGATTGGGAGTATTCTCCTCTCAGTAAACCCAAAGGCAAGGAGTTTCGATTTAAGTTTGGCTTGTTTTCATTTTTATTAAATGCTTGCTAAAATCATCAATTTTGTCTTTTTGTCATTCTTTGCGTTTGTTAGGCAATGTAGGCGATGTAACAAACCATTTTGCACTTAATCGTTTCTTCGTATAGGTAATTTCTGTGCAATGCATAAGGTTTAAGCTGATACTTCTTTTGCAGCGTTATTTCACTTTTTTACGCCAGCTACAGTGCGTAGGTAAAGGTTTGACGAATTTCTCTTTTTTTACCAGGTAACCTTTGGATGCCGTCATCAATGGCGTCTTAGAGCGAGGGCGATTTTGTCGGAACTTTTCGATATGAAAGCGGAAGAAATGCCGAAGGTCACCGAGTTTAAGGAAGATTTTTCAAATATTGCTGTTCTTCGCATTTCCCCTCACTCTAAATCATCTCAAGAAGAGAACCCATTGTTTAAGCCTTTCGAAATATACACGGACCGAGGAGGCTGTTATGAGGAAGGTTAGGTTTAATGTTATAAGTCCGCTGGATTTACTAGAAATGACATGAAATATTTCTGGCATGGATGCCTTTCCAGCAATGGGAGGACAAGTGGAGTCAGTTGCAGTAAATCTGAAATTGCTTACCAGCAGGCTGCAGCCGTTAGAAAGCAGATGAGGAACGATGCTTGAACTCTTTAAAATGTAGTTTTTGCTGTGATCACCGGGTGACTTCTGCCCTCCTTTTTTCTCTTGAACGGCAAATTATGGCATCACAGCCAAATTTGTATTGCACTCAAAACTTTATTTGATCAGCTTCCTGTTTTCGATAGTTTCCCAAAACTTTCGTTTTGCCGTTGTTGGTAATTCTGTGAGGTACAAAGTTTTCAGTCATATGCCTATAAGTTGTGTTTAAAGATCATCGACTATTTTACTGTTCAAAAGATTATATTCACGATCTTAGGTGATGATACGCCCAGCGGCGTAACCAGCCCAAACTTTTGGGAGAAAAAATTTGGGGAGGAATGTTCCACTCTAGGCGAACAACAGTATTTTTGTTTGGGACGCCGCTTCTCAACGCACAAAAAATGACTAGATATGCTAAAAATTTGGGGAGGCCATCGCACCTTAGACCTCCCCTGGCTACGCCTGTGGATAGTTAAAACGGAAATAGTTCAATGGTAGGATCTTGATAGAGCTTTGATTTCAACGTACGCTGATCTCGGTAATTGTTGTTTCACCCAAAAAGGTTTTTATCAGGTTGCCTGGTCTAGACACAGGTTTTAGACTTTAGCGTACCAACACTTTGCAAAGTTGCGTCAAAGCAAGCAAACATATATTTTGTTGTACCAGTTTTGACCACGAACAGTGTAAGGAAACCTAATCAGCCGTAAACTGTAAATGTTTGAAATTACGGATTGGTGGTCTTGAGGGTTAGACCATCAGAACTGTTTGGCCATTTTATTTAAAGTTGTTTGACCAATGCAGCGATGGACAATTTAAAGCTGTCTTGATAAGTGATGTGGCCAAGGTAAGAATACTCATAGGCTTTAAAGGTTAATTAACAGTGAGTTTAAGCTTATGATTCAGTTTAAGTAACAGTGAGTTTAAGCTTACCTTTCAGGTTAAGTAACAGTGCGTTTAACGTTTCATCACATAAATAAGTTGAACTTTTAGAAATCGGTTTGTTAGCAACGCGTTTTGGTTGACTGAAGACGTGCGGCTTATTAAGTTTTCCAGGAAATGCAGTCCAGTATTAATACCTGTAAAACTCTTCATGTTTTATTTCCTATTGTAATCCATGATTTTGATGCTTTTGTAGTTCAAGCCTAAAACCAACCTGCTTCTTTGAAAGTATTCTGCACTTTTTAAATGTCAAACAATGAAGGTAAGAAGGCAGAATGACAACAAAAGAAGTTGTAGAGCCTTCCGTAGACAAACTTTCACATTTCTCCCGAATTTTCTTTGTGCGGTTAGACCACGTTTAAAAGTTTTTAACTCTTGTTCTTGCTCAGCCTGTTTCATAAATATAATAATTTCAAACTTTCTTCAAAGATATTTTGAAGCTGTACTTTGTTTATTTTTGCAGGAGACACCAAGAACTACCGCGGAAATATTGATTTTACTGAAGATGGACTTCCGTGTTCAAAGTGGAGTGTTTTTACCTCATGGCTGGTTCAACGAATAAAAATAGCTCAAAAGAGCAAGTCTGTCAAGCTGTTTGAAAACTTGTGGGCAATGGCTCCTCATGTTGGTGCTGAAGAAGACGCCATAATCGCTGCTGCTAATGGAACTCTGAAAGATATGCTCGAAAAAGGTCCCCGTATAATTTCTCTATTTATTTAAGCATCCCCTTTTTTGGCTCGCTGCTGCAAAGTTGATGGTCTTATTAATATGACGTTGTCACTTTTCACAGGCTTACTAGACCACAGTTTCTGCCGAGACCCGGACAGCACAGGAAAACCATGGTGCTTTGTAGAGACCAAGACGCATATCTTATGGCAAGCATGTGCAGTTCCCAAATGTGTACGTTGTTTGTTTTTAGATTCAGTTGTATATTATGCCTTTTGTAAACATTTTCGCGGCATCTTCTTATGATTTTTCGCAGAGCGCACTAAATGCATTACAGGGTTTGCGATGCACAAAAGTTTGTGCTTGGGGAATGTAAAGTTTTGATCCGTTTGACCCTGATCAGGGCCAATTTCATTTTTAATTTCTCGAAAAGTCAGGAGTTATGAAACCTTCTTTGGAAAACCCCAGACTTACAAAACGTTTGCTTCTAGAATTCAGCGAGCAACTGTTTTTTCTTGGACAAGCTGGCTTATGGAATTTTTTTCAAGCACTTCAGTGGGAAACTGATTTTTTGTAATGACTGCCCAGTTCAGAAAGGGTTTGCAACGTTACAACAAATCAGGGGCGTGACGAGTTTAGATGGTGCCCGGGGCAAGAAGCAAGCTTGGCGCACCCATGTTTGAACCTGACGTCTTTCGCAAACAAATGTACTTCATTAAAGAAAGTACTTGTGACATTGTTAGGACTTTTCCGCACCCCCTGCGGTCATTCGGTACCCCCGCGGTGATTATGCGCCCCCCGCAGTGATTTGTCGCCCCAATAGTGATTCAGCGCCGGGGAATTGTGCCCCCCTTACCCCCACTGCGCTACGCCCCTGCAACCAGTTACAAGTTTCTGTAAAAAAACATGAAATCTTGATTTTGACAGAGGTAAAGGGTGAGAGAAAGGTCTTTGTTCGTTTCATTTCTAGTTGTTTATGTGCCGAAGCCCTGTTTTTAAAAAATATCATTCCAACTGGATCTCATTCTCAAAAGAAAATTTGTATTACTTGAAAGTAGAACTGAGGGCGTGGGAATCTATTTCTTTAAATTTTTTTTCAGAACAAGTAAAAAGTTTAACTTTTTTCTTTTCTTAATCCACTTTGCAGACTGCCTGCTGGCGTATACGACAACGAACAATGAGATACATTCACGTTCCTTCTCTTTTAGAAAAAATCTGGATACCCAGTTGTGACGTTGAAGGAACGTTCTCTTCTAAGCAGGTTCGTAGTACTTTCAGTTTCAATTGCTTGTCTCAAAGGTATACACAACTCTTTAAATACAAACGAAAATTTAAATCCTAAACTTGAGTCGAAACCGCTGGTAGTTCTCTGAGAGCTCATAAATTGCGACAATGGTGAATTTTTAATGCTTGTCGTAAACATACGCATAATTTGATCTTTAAACATTATCTTGACACCCAAGTTAATGACTATGTCAATAGGATTTTGACTTGTGTTAGTTTAGTTATCTTATAAATAAGTCCACTAGATTCTTTACTACCTCTCAACCATTTTCATTGAATCATAACTGCATAACTTGTGTGGCGGTCATACCTTTCCTGGAATCGCTCTTAAATCCTGTAAGTCCCGTAAAAAGGTATCGTTTGCCCATACTGACCAAGTCTTTGTTCAGCCATAACTCGGCAGTAGATTGAGCTAGAGAGCTGTTCAAACCTTCTAAAGATGCGGAATATCTTGCAGTTTTGATTAAAAAAACAATAGGAAAGTTTTGGATCTTTGCTTTTTGTTGATGACGTCATACTAGGAGTAAGTTTAGGCATTTTTGAATGACGTCATCGGGCCCTGGGCGCCAACGCCAAGAGTCAATTTTTGACTTAATTTTTTAGTGGAAACTATAGGCTATAATGTGAGTTTTTAGAGGGTTTGCTGGGCTTTCTAACGTTTCTGGTTCCAATGTTATGGCGAAAAAAACGTAAATTAAGTAATTTAATCCCCTTTTTGTTGTTTTGGCCATAACTTTAGAACCACAAACGCTAGAAGGCCAATCAAAGGAACTAAAAACGCGAATGTTCTCCCAGTTCTTTTTGAATGAAAGGAACAAAGAATTTCCCCATGCGATTGGGGAGCAGGGTCCGATGACATCATCCAACAAATGCAAAACCTTCCCCAATTATGACGTTAACCACAAAAACTCAAATCCAAACCTTACCAATTTTTTTAATTGAAAGCACAAGAATTTCCGCATCTATAGAGGGTTTGAAAAGCTCTCCAGCTCAATCGGCTGGCGAGTTATGGCCTTCAGCCAAAATAGCCAAGGTCACCTTTTGCGGGACTTGATTTTTTACCAAAAGTTGGGTTATTGGGCCATAATTGTGGATCCAGAAACGCTTGAAAGCCAATCAAGAGCTCTAAAGGCTCGGACTATAGCCTAGTTACCAATAAAAACTTGAGTCAAAAAATTGGCTCTTTGGGTTGGCGCCCAGGGTCCGGTGACCTCGGCCAAAAATGCGTTAACCTATGCCCATGATGACGTCACTCACAAAAAACAAATCCAAAACTTTCCAATTTTGTTAAATTTACAAGACTTCCGCATGTTTGGAGGGTATGAACAACTCTCTAGCTCAATCGGCCGGCGAGTTATGGTTGTGCAAAGTTCTACAAGAAGTGGCGCTTGCTGTATCCTGACTTCCTAAAAACAGCTCCTTTGAAACCTCACCCTGACGTTTTACAGCACCTGACCTGTCTGTTCGTATTTTCCCGCTGCAAAGTAAAACAGATAGCTTTGCTACTTCATAAATAGCATAACATTTTGTTAACCAACACTTAGAGCTTGTAAACCTGATTTTATCACATTTTATACTGTGTGTTATAAGTACAATGAAGTACCATGTGCTTCTAACATCGAGCTTTCAGCATTCACATCATCCCTCAAAAGAGACCAAATGTAAGAAATGAAATGAGTACAAGATTATGCATTCATCAATATATATGTGTTGGTTTACAACAACATCATTATTGTTCAAAAACATAGCACTGTTTTTTGCTGTTTTGTAGCTGTGTTTCTTAACTACACTTCCTATTCGTCTTCAGGTGCAAGTGGGTTTTAAGGGTACCTTGGACACTGGATGCAAATGGAGATTACTAGTGAAATTATATTTGAAACAGCTTATAAACCTACAAATGAAGTTTCCACGCTTACAATTTGGCTTTTTTCCGAGACGTTAACCTAAAAATCACCCTAAGACTCTGTCAAGTTGAATACATATTTCTTTCGTAGAGTTGTGTAGTAACTTTATTATAGGACTATGGCAATAATTTCCTTTTTGCCAAGTCAACAGTTATGACAACAGAAAGAAGGTGGTGCTAGAAGACACTGCAAACGAAAAACTGCCTTTGAGGGACATTGTGCAAAAAGTTTGAAAACTACCGTATTGTACGATCACCGATGTTCTTTTAAAGAAGATTTGATTTTCTTACGAAATTTTGACCATAAAAAATCTTCCCCAAATCATCCGGAAGTAGCAGACAAAGACATTGATAAATCTATCTTTTGACTCATGCGCTTTATTTAAAAATCGGGCATTACTGAGGCTTATTTATCTCTCCAGCAATGGTTTTCACTGATATGAAATTTTGTACGTCATACCAAATTTCTTAAGTTTTATCTCCACAAAGCAGCAAACTGACGTTACACAAGTATGCACACGGATCAGTCAAGCTTGGACATGTGATTGTGAACAAACAAACGATTTTTTGATCAGCTTTACTGAAACGTGCGATTGAAAGAAACGTCCGGACCATTGACAAAACCTAAGGTTGTTACGCTTTGCTCATTGTGTGCTTACCAAGGCCATCCAATGTTGAGGTCAGCATCAAAACGCTCTCGCTCAAATTTGAACATGCGGTTGCTCTGCATTCCAGTCGCTCAATGATCACAGTGAAATTGTTTGCGATCATCAGTAGTATAATTGCTGCAAATTCGCCTCTGAATACGAATGTCACCCGCTAGCCAACATCACTTGCGCAGTAAGCATCCGTTGTTAGCACTAAGCTATTCTTCTTCCTTGTAGTGAACTTGGTTCTTTAAAAAAGTGGCTTTCTCGAACAAAAACGCGATTCGGCAACCTAAGCGTCAGCGCAGAGTAGTTGATCCGTTAATGAGCTTGAATGAAAGCCGCAAATACCTCGTGCGTGAGCTTTGCCGAATTGGCAATAGAAATTGAATCTATAATTGACTGGCTGGTCTAAACTCACGATGGTGCTTACCATCCACTGACGCAGTCGTGACATTTTTGAAATGCTTTGAATGTAGCATGTTAAGTTAAGCGAAAACATTCTCTGTGGCGTATAGTCGTGCGATCTACTCATGATCTGTGAACCAAGTCAAGTTTTTACAAAGCACTTTTTTACATTCGTATGATACACGCATTGCATGGTTACTCTTGTTTTCCATTATACCCGCGGGTAGCCACAGAGAGTATCACGAAAAATTTCACGCCAGGTATCATTAAGCATAATGCTGAAGAGTTTTTCGAACTTGTGCTTATGAAGCATCTGTTTCTTTGAAAAATAACAAGATGCATGTGTGGGTGACCTATTTAAAGACGTTTAGCGCACTGTAATGTAAAATCTCGAACATGATATTCGCCGCCTGAACCAACAAACTTATCCTAATGTACTCCATTTCAGTGCTGGAGTCTGTACTGTTGGTGTTCTGACCGCCACGGTCAACTGATCAAAGGAACTCTTACCCGAAAATCTGACGGAGAACCACTTTGCGAAGGTACATCCACATTGCGCAGCAGGATAATTGCCTGCTTCTTAATCAAAAGGTTGAAAGAAAATATCAGACGGATTGTAAGAAAATAGAGTGTGAAGTTTTAGCGTTGTGTTTTTTCCTGCAAATCTTTTCGATCAAAGGTGTTTCTTCTCTGCAAAGAGCAGTTGCTATGACCTTTTAAAGAACATGCTTCGACAAATAACAGACATCATCAGGTTTTTCACGTAATTCGTGCAAGTGGTCTGATGGTGTCTTTACCATCATTTTAGCTATTTATGGAAATGGTGTGAAAAGAGTTATGCCAGGGATTCCCAAACTTTCTCTGACCATGTACCCCTTCAGCATTTCAGCAGGTGAGCATGTACTCCTAAATTATTTTTATCACAAAAAGGTTGAGTAAAATTACAAAAATACCCTGAATTTTATAACTTTCGACTTTTTAGAATTATAAAGGTAAACTCCATTTTTATGTCTCAAAGTTAAATTCTAGCGAATGCACAATAAATGTACCCCTTGAGATAGGCAAATGTAGCCCTAGGGGTACATGTACCCCAGATTGGGAACTCCTGAGTTATACAATAGATCTCACTCTCGTCAAGTACCCGAAAACAACGTAGATGAGTTCTCTCTATTCCGAGGAAAAATGGGTCAACATTCAAGATTTTCCGAATTTCACAGCTGCACACTTCGTTGCAAAGTGTCACGTCGTGAACTCTTCACAATAATCCCATCGCTTGCACTTGAGATAGCACTCTTTCGTCATTACCGAAGATTCATGACCACAGGTGAGGATCGGAACAAACATCGATTAAACAACGGACAGCTTTGCGGTGTTTGAAAGCTCCCGTTTTGTCACCACAGACCAATAAAGCTCACGCAGAACTGCATTTGATTTACCAAACCGTGTATCGATCTCCTTGCCTGGTCTTCGGTCACTCGTGAATATCACCCCAAGGTACTTGAACTTCTCAACTTGCTCCAGTATACTGCTGCTTACTGGCAGTGCACATTGGCTTGGGTATCTGGAAAGACACATAACCTCAGTCGTTTTTGTGCTGATTTCCATTCCAGCTTGGTCGCACGTAGCTGAAAACCTACCAAGTGCATGTTGATGTTCATGTTAAGGAGAAGATGCTAGCAGCCGCAAATAAATCGCAAAAAGCAAACGGCTGTCCTTGTCCTGCAGCTCCTAACAGTGACACCCCAGTCGACCCGGTTGTGACCGTCTATCCAATTCCTAGGCTATGAGGTGTCGTGACAGAAAACACCATTGTCGGAGCCAAACATCCACGATGAACGGTTGCGATTTACTTCCTCGTCACGGACACAAACTACTGAGCACGAGGACAGTGACTTGATGGCCAGTGACAGGTGGTCGTCAGCATCATATTACCACAGCACTCAATGATTTTCCCGAGGTATTCCGTTGTATGCTTACTCGTGATCGACATAACATGTGTAGATATCTTTGGCATACTCCCAAGATTTCTCGAAAATTTGCTGGAGAATGAAAACGTAGTCTGTAGTGCTGCAGCCCAGGACGAAAACAACACGCATCCTCCAGCCTGAGTTCAATTATTTCGCGGCACCTTCCTTAAAGGCACTTGACATGCAATTTTCCAGAGAGGCAAAGGAGAGAGATGCATTGGTAATTAGTACGTACATTCACTCCTGTCTCACTTCGTGTGTGTCGAGATAATCAACCCAGATTGCCAATCTTTCGGTACCCCTCCAGTTCGCCAGACCATTTAACACACACTAGTCAACCAATGAACTCCTCTGCTCAAGGATTTGACCATTATCTTGTAGGAAGTCCTGTCTGGTAGGCTACTTTCCTTGCTCGAGTACCATCTTTCACCTTCTGATTCCACCAAGATGTCACTTTTTGCCATTATTCACCATGAGTCGTTTTCGTCCACATCATTGGAACAAGTCACCACAAAGGAGTGTTTCTTCTTCACAGCCAAGTGAATTTACCGGAATATGTTAACCTAAAAAATGTCGAAAGGGAATGCTAGCCCGCTGTCGCCTTTACATGATCAAATTTGACCATATTCGAAAAACGTTTGGAACCAACTGCCTTAGTGGGTTCCATTCATCAATACAAATTGCCAGTTGAAGTTGTTGCAGCCACAATACCGCGTCGCCGAAGGGAGAGTCGAACTGACGACCCTCCGCGTAACAGCAATAAGGTCTTCCGGACTTGACTAGATTGCTGCTACGTATTCAACGTTATATGTGGCGAATCACCACGCCAAAAAGTCTTACAAGTATCCCTATTCCAGTCTGGAGAAAATTTATTAGCTCAACGCCGGAATAGAAGAATTTCTACCCATCATACATCTCTGCAGTGTCAGAGCCACGATGATAAGTCGATGAGATGCCAGCAACTTCGTATCTGCCACGATTGCCGTTCACTCTTGACTTTGGAGACTCCACGAGTAGAAGCACTCTGCGCTGTCCCCATTCGCCTCCCCAGATGCTTAGCGAGCACATTAAGTATCGCCTCTGCTGGTATGATTGTTGATCGGGGAGACTGTCGCAAAGTTTTCGAACTGACCTGCCTTAAAGTCAGAACGCGGTCCTTGGTCATGAGCGCGACACCCGATGCGCGATGGATTTAATGCATTTAGCGCATTTCATGGTAGTAAAAGCCCAAACTATGCCGTTGGACGAACAACTTGCGCCATTTTCACAACTTTTTCGATATTTCTGGGTTTGCCACGATAAGCCATTGCCGCGGGCATATTTGTGTAGGAGAGGCTTTGCATTTAATTTACTGCAAGCGCGGACAATGCAACAGTCACCACACCTAAAAAGTTGGTCCCTTCTGTCTCATAAATTCCTATGCATTTGGTAGCAGAGTAAGACGCTTATGATTCGTGCTTGATACAGTGTTGATATGCTTAGACGTTTCAGTCCAGTCGCCACTGGGGAGGGGCTTTTATGAACTTAACCCCCCTCCCAAACAAAGCTCCAATGACTTCAAATTGAAGTATAAATCACTATAAATCAGGGGAGTTTTTGTCAAATTTTTAGAATGGCAAGCCCCCTCTGCACAAACGTTAAGCCCCCACATTGAAAACTTTCTGGTGACGGTTCTGAGACGACTTATCATTTTAAAATGTAAATCTTTGGTGGTTTGTGTATGTCATATTTTTTACCTCAATGATATTTTCAATTCTCTATTTCCAAACAGAGTGTTCTTTCCAACAGCTGAAAATTAACTAGCTTGCTAGCTGACTGTGCAGTTATGTTTTTCGAAAATTCCACTTCGGTATTGACTGTTTTTGCAAAGCAAAACAAAGTTGAAGTGTTGTTATAACTTGTCCCATTCTTAGTAACAAAAGAGAAAAATTGTGTTACCTCTGTTCTTCTATGATTTCACGACATGGTCAATGTATGTTTATGCGATTTGTAACAACTGTGTAAAGCGGGCCATTTTTTACAAAACAGCGGGTTACACAGAGCAATCTCACACGTTAAGAAAAGAATATGCTGAAAAATTCTTTTATTTGAATTTTTATTTGAATAAAAATATTTGAATAAGGACTGAGGATGCGTAATTTTACGTGAAATCAATTGCCTATTAAAAATTTGCTGATCGATTCCTTGCTTACACTCATCGTGGAGAGTACGTAGTTGAATATGGTTATGTGCAAGTTTGAATCATCGCAAAAAGATGAAAGCAGACCGCAATAGACTGATTCATCGAAAGCACACAGTAACACTAGTACTTTTAAGTGTATACTGACAAAGTGACGTTTTGGCTTGGAATAATAAACCTACCATCATTCACATGAATCCAGATTGATTGTGAAGACGTTCTTACGCGGAAGCAGTGGCGCAGCCAGCCCAGAAATTTGGGGCATGGCCCCTTTGCCCCCCCTGTCTACGCCTATGCGCGGAATAATAACAATTTTTGTTTTGCAAAATGCAAAAACAATCTGATCAGAAATATTTTGCCCATGCTTTCTATCTTATGCATCAGGAAAATATGTTGTGGCATGCATCCAATGGATGCGTATGCCATAAGTTATATCTTCTATGTCTCCTCTTTTGATAGTTGATCTGCAACTTTTTGTGGGAAGCTTGTCTGGATTACACCCAGGATTTTTGTGCTTTTTTCAGAAAAACGCCGGAATGCGAAAGTAAAGCTAAGAATCCGACGAAAAGAAGAGCATAAAATTTCAAGAGCTCAAACAGTTGCAAATGACCTGCCAAGCAAGGTTAGCAATGTACAGCAGGGACAAAAGACGAAGGGACGCAAACGCAGCAAGCGCGTGATCAGCACTGAAGAGTGGATAAATAGACTATTTCACGGCGTGCCTACAGATGGCAGGAAATGCAGCACCCGCAATGCAGCGAACAAAAACTCTGGTTCAAACCGCCAGGGTCTGCATTCACGGCGGCGGGACAGCGAGCATGCCTGGAAGACTAGACACGACTGGGAAGATTTTCTTTCGCGGCAAGACGACGCCACTGTGAACGAGACTGCAACAGTTATCAGTGGGGACCGTAAGAGGAAGTATGACTGCGTTGTCCAGTACGTGGCTATTAATACCATTCGTTGCTATAGCGCGCATTCAGCACGAGCTAACACTTCTGCCAAACACAAAGGAAACGGACGCCGGTGTTTCGTCGTGAGACACCTTCGCGTAAGAAACTGGAGCTGCCGACGACAAATTAACAAAACTTCTTCAGAAATCGTAAAATTCGTCCGTTCGCCTTTTTCATCAGGAGACTCCCAGTCTATCTGCCACATTTTCAACGGGGTGAGCTACGTGTCCACCAAAGAGGGATCAAGGCACAAACCAAGGTATGCGCTTGTGAAACCTTTATATGCTTTAATATCGCTGCTTCCGCAGTATGGAGGGTGGACATTCGACAAAACTAAACGAAGTAATTGAATTTGAAACTTTTACAACGGTTTCTGTTGTTTAGACAGGTAGAGCCTTGCCTGGGAGATTACCGACTCATTGTTTTTCCTTGTTTTTGGTGTGTTTATGCCGGGACTCGCTTGGCATTTCGTCTTTCAAGTTTTTTATTTTTTAATTAACGGTTACTTTGTACGCGAATGTTTTTGCCGAGAGTGTTGCTTCTGTTGGAAAACTTTAATTATGTCATAAAACAACGGAAAGTGTTCGCTTCACTTCTCAACTAAGTGCTTTATTGCATTTACGCTTGGTGAAGGAGGTTTTTTTGGAACTATTGAAGTTCCAGACGGCACGAACGCGTACGCACCTGCGTGGTCTCAAGTGACATCATTTGAGTTTACTTATTTGGTCGAGATTATTGGGTTGTAATCTTGGTAAACTGGGAAGAAACGAAAAGAAATCAAGTTTCTGACGTTCTTTCAAGGTTTCATTATTGCAAAGCAAAATTGAGGTGTTCCCCTTAAGCCTGTATATCAACGTACTATAAATGTCTGATGATTAACTGATCTTGTATTTTTGGCTTAGTTGTCATTTGGCTAAAAGCAGTTTTGTTATCACTCATGCTTGGCACAATTTTATAGTTGCTTGCAGTTGGTATTACAGCACTGCTGCATCAGAAAACAAATTAGTTTGCAATTTCCCAGTCAGCACGTCTATAGCAACTATTTTTAGGTACAGCGAAAACTTTTGCTTGTTTTGATCTTAATTACATTTTTTTCCAACGCAGAACAACTGCATTTACATTTACAAGCATCTGCATGAAGAAAATTGGAGGCAAAAGGTTTGTATGCATCAAGTCCTGGCGGAAGTGGAGGCTGATCAAACTGAAATGCGTGGAAATGGAGAAAACGAAGAAAAGATCGAGATCCTTTGAACCTTAACTTTTTGAAATGAGCTTTGCACAAAGCTCTCCCTTTATTTTTTTAGCAATGTGCCTTTTAATGCGAAAAGACGTTCACTACCACCTAAATCATTCACGAAAGGTTGCGTATCAAACATAACGGCTAAACTACGCGTGTTTTAAATGTGATCAAATGTGATGGACACAACTCTTTTACAAGTCTTATTATCACCAGTACAGATTGGCAACACCGCAGTCTTATAACTGCAACAGCATCTACTCTGCCTGGCGTTAAATTTCCATGACGATTCTAGATGCCAAACTGTATCTGTGACCACATCGATCGCGTGATCATCATTATCGTAGAAAAAATCATTTAGAACTTGTTCGCGAACAGATTGTCCTAACAATCGCCCATTGTTCACCACAACGAAAGAACGTAATGTATATTTGCAATTCACCTATAACTCCTGTTGACACTCTTATTCGTGGTAGCAGTCGGCTTATGGTGCTTGATTTCGTTATTGGCATTTTCATGGTGGTAGAATGTTATTTGTCAAGAAATATTGAAGAAAGGCTGAAAGTGATTTTCAGTTATGCATATTGCATGTTGTTGATCGGACTGGCCGAGTCGTAGCAACTGTTATAAGCAGTTGATTGCAGTGAACATTTACAAATTACCTTTGCCGCAATTTTCATCCTAGAATTGGCGACATAGCTTCACTCATTTGGAGCAACTTAAGGAAATCCGTAAACAAAATTCTAAAATTTATGTACACAAAATACTGTGAGAGCATTTTACAGCGATTGAAAATGAATTTCATGACTGAGGTGAAAGAAAGTTTTCATAAGAATATTAGATGTCTCAGATCATCTACAGATTGTGATTTTGCTCTGGCGCATTTCTAAGATAAACAGGTCAAAGTTTTGTTGCTGTTCAGACAGGCTATAAGATTTATAGCAAAAGATGCATTGCTGAAAGGTGTACTGTATGTAAAGAGAAAGGTGTCATTTATGTACAGTAGATAAGCTTATGTAAAACTTCCAATCGCATTAAACCACACATTTGAGAAACAGTAAACATGGAGTTTTTTATTAATTGAGCTCATGGTGCAACCTACTGGAGCATCCTAATAATTCCGGAGTTTGATAAACCATACAACGTTTTGCAGAAAACATTGTTCGGCAAAGTTTGCGCGAGCTTTGCAGGTCTCCCGATCACAGGCGTAGCCAAGGGAGGCCCAGGGGCGCCATTCCTCCAAATTTCTAACGTATCTTGTCGTTTTGTGCTTTGCGGGGCAGTGCCCCAAATAAAATGTTGTTGCTCGCTTAAAGTCAAAATATTTGGCCCCTCCCAAAATTTTTGGTTGGCTGCGCTACTGTTCCTTGTTTTTAGGCTTGATTACTTCCATATGCAGCTTTGTCTTCGGATTCAACGAATCGTATTTACCTCATTTAACAAAAGCGAAACGCTCTCCAGCATTCCAGCACGAGGAAGGTGAACCTGTTTTTCGCAAACGAGCATAAACCAATTAGCGTAAAGATAATAGTTTTCGTTGTCTTTCTTCGAGTCGGAAATATCGACAGTCATTGTTTTGATACATAATAATCTCCAGTATAAATCACGTCATACAAAGAAACGTCATCAGCTGATGAAATCTGAGTAAACTTGAAATTGGTAGTCAAATAGAATTCTAGCCCAAGTTTTTAAACAAAGTAACGAATGGAAAACTCAACCAACTAAGTCAAATTTTATTTATTTACAGTTTTTTTTAACTAAGAAAGTTAGCGACAATTAACTTTAAGTCGGAAGAGTAGATTCCTTTCTCACATTCAAGTTAAAAACTCGTTTCACGAAAAAGCCTTAGCCGAACCTAATAGCTCTTTCCTTGAGAATTTTAACTGAATTACAATATTTAAAATTCCTTCCAGTTTGACATTACATTGCGCAACGGCACCATCAAACTGTTACTACACATGTTGCGGTGTTTCATGCCCACTCGTCTGTGTAGACGGGTCTATCAAAAAACTGAAGGGCTACCGCGGCCTACAAAACACAGGCTTACCGGTGCCTTATAGCGCGGCCTACTCTACAGGTCTACAGCGCCCAGCAGAAGCATAGGCCTACCGGGGTCTACCTCGGCCAACTAACCTGCAGGTCAGTGGTGTAGCAGGGGGAGGCCCAGGGCGGAACCTTCTGGGGGCGGCAAGTTTTTGATGAAAAATATAAATTTTAAAAAGTAGTTTTAACTCTTTTCAGTTGTTGTGTTTAGAAGCCTTAGACTGGTAGTCCAAGAAACTAGGAAGTGTGGTTGTGGAGTGAGGAAAGTGATAAAACGTTTACTCAAAAATCAAATCCAGTGCGCTAAAGTACCCCTGTATTGGTCTTGAAATCACTGCTGGTTTACATTCTTAGTTGGAGGGAAATTTCCCCCCATTCTCTACACCTTCCTCTCCGCCCAAAGCTGTTTCCCTCACCGAGTCAAAATCCCTTTGAACAAAGGACAGAGATGACATTCGACCGTAGACTAGCAAACATTGCTTGTCAGGCAGTTCGATATTCATACTGCCCCACTCACTCAAAATCTTATAAAAGACGGTCCTGTTGGAACTCACGGCAAATAGTCAAAGCTAGCTTAATCCTTTTTCTCTTTCCTGATCGGTCTTAAAGCAACGCCCTAGTGGTACATCATTACATCACGTAACACCTCTCCGCAATGGCGAAGAACATTTCCTGGCACGACTCATGTTGTACTGTTTTATGTTCAGTGGGATATTTTCAACAAGCAAGTGCCGCAAGTTGCAGCCTAGTCATTAGGTTGGCTTAACAACATTAACTTTTGGCGGGTGAAGTGAAGAACTCTGCAAAGGTAAAGTTGCTCAGTTTCAATAGAACTGATATTTTTCTGTTAGAACTCAGATTGTAGGCTTGAACTGCAAATAAAGTGAATCGGAGTCTGCCGATATGCAATGTGGTGTGGGTTTCGTAGAAGGTTTGACTCCTTTGCTCAACGGTACACTTAACATTTGCAGGCATAGAAAAGTCATGTCAACAACAAAAGCTTATGGTGTTGCTCACATTTTGATAGATTAGATGCGATGAACCTTAGTCTGTAAACCTAACGCAAGGGCAAAAGATATGTTTAGCACTGATTGTGGTGAAGGCTTTTAAAAATGTTGCGAAGGATCTGTGGAACAGCAGTTCTTTTGCAGCAGAGTGCCTATATATATTTTTGACGAAAAATTGCACACACAATCGCTGTGTATTTACTGACTGTCAAGCATTCCGAAAACGATGCTACATTCAATGTTATTGATCCTCAGTCCATTCACCCAAACATCTCTATTTATCGTAAACTAGACTGCGACATGTGTTACTGATGTTTTACAACATTAATAAATACCAAAGGCGCATCAACACAGTTTCGCACAAGCTCTTTATTGCGAGTGGATCTGAATCGCTTCATAACGTCTTTTGGGTATAGCCTACTGGTACACTGCACTTTATCATTTTTGGCCTGAAAAGCCTCTGCGTAAAGTTAGAGGCAAAGACACAAGGTCTCCACACCCAGTGCTGCAGGCAGCATTCTTAGGGGTGGAATTCCAAACAATAAATGGCAGAACGTCAAAATAAAAAAGTCATGCCTTGGTTACGTCAGAATATTTATGAACTGCTCTGTTGGGAAATTCATAGAAAACATACAAAATACGCGCAGATACTTTGATGTTGCATCAAACATTTGGACAATGCCGCCACTGCTTAAAAAAAGTAACAGCTTTCTTGTCCAATTACAGCACCACTAATCATGTTTTCGACTATTTGTACAAGAGTCTGTATTTATTTAAAATGAATTATTTCCTGGTTATTTTGTCGAATTATGCACAAAAAAAGAGAACGTGTCATTAACTAGCCAGCTTTCGTGATGGATTTCGAAAGCAAACAGAAGTCTCACACGCTGTGTAAGAGGAAAAGCATGTTTCTTCTTTTGCCTTAAAATGTGCAGAAACCTCATCGTTGAAAGAATGCCGAAACTTTAACGTCGTGCTAAAACTGTGACGTTGAAAATGTCGAGAGAGCTCATTTCGCTTGCGCGTCAAATCTCCAAAAAGGAAGTTTTTCTATTTGCACTGTGGTTTCGCTGGGCGCTCGCGGTATGAAATCGTTCTGGAAACCACCTTGGGCAGTCTTCGAAACAATAGTTTAAATTTGTAAGTATGCTTACGAACGTGGAAAGTTGTCTTCTTCATTTCTAAGCGCGCGAAACGTTTCGTTACCACTGAGTGTTGTGGCATGCTATGTTTTTATTGGTAGTTTTCATTCATTCTACAGCATGCGAAGAATCCAGTGACACAAGGCTGCCGCAAAGTCGTTCCATTATTCCAATGTCAAGAAGGGGGCGGCGCCAGATTTCTAAATACACAAATAACTGTTCAGTGGTATCCAAGAACGCAGGGTGTTGCTATTTTTCGACCACCGAACTGTCAGAGTTTGTAGAGCAAATAATGTTGTTTTTTCTTTTGTGTTTGAAGATTTTCAATCCTGCCTATTTATCGATTTAATGGAAAAGAGCGTGAAGCGGTTATTGAGCTTGCTACATCAATACGACCACTTATGTTTGGAAATCTAGATAAGTATTGACAATGAACACTGTAATGTTTCACCTGATCCGCAGTTGTGATTTTAAACATTTCATTTTTTTAAATCAGATATTTTTGGCAGAAAAAATGCCATGGCATCGAACATTGTGCAGTACAAGCAGTTTTAACACCGTGCGTGAGCGCTCTATTTAAGTGCATGTCCTCAAAATAACTTATTTGATCGATAACTGAAAATGCTTGACTTATTTTCATAGTAATGGAAACTTGGTTTCTGATCAAGGTAACTTCTTTAAAAGATAGGCAAAACTGTCCCGTGCAAAGTACATTTGCCTTATGGAGTTACCAATTCCGTTTCCTTTGACGATACGCCGTCAGTAAATTTGCGAGTTGTAATCACACCTCTTTTACAGGTTTGATATGATGACAACTCAAAGTCAGTTATTATAAAACATTTCTGAGACACGTGTTGTCAACATAAGAACGAATTATTGAAGTTCGTCAGCCGGTAAAGATAAGTCAAGGAAAGATCATCTGTTGAGTGCAGCTGGGTCGTGCATGAAGGTATCCATGCCACCCAAAACGTTCAAACAAAACTTTTTCACAGGTAAAAAGTAAGCATGGATGTTTTTGAAGCACTTGATCATTAGTGGACGAGCCAGAAAACCTGTGGCTGCGTCCAAAGGTCGGCAGTCTTTCACGGAACACCACTTGCCTTGCTGGCACGACGCCCTTAGTAGAGTAGTATACACTGAAAAAGTTGGAGTGGATTTGATTCCCGGGAAGGTCATAACAAAGCTTACAAGACAGTATCTGTGACCTCTCCCGTCTTGTGCTGGGCTAAAGGGATAGGTGCCAGAGATAGGTTTATGCGTGACGCAGCAAGTCACTGTGGCGCAGAGCAAGCACAACCAGGTGCCCGCAGACCCTCGTGACACGCTGACCGAGGGTGCATAGCACCCTCAACGAAAAGTGTTTTCCTAAGGGGTATACCTGCAAAAGTTGTCAAAACTGAGTGGGAAATAAACGTGAAAAAACGAATTTTTAAGCTAAACTTGTCCATCACACTTCCTTAGGAAATTATCAACGTTTTCTCAAGAAAACCACTACTCATTGGGGGCAAAATATAGTTTTCAACACCAACAGCTCAAAACCAGGTGGTTTAAACATGTTCCAAAAGACAAATTTGATGATGGTTGATATCATCAAAGCCTTGTCATTGTCTTAAAAAATTATTGACGTGATTGATGTACTTATGCTAAGGTAAAAATAAGTTTAGGAAACACTACTGCAAATGAAGTCAAAAGAACTGCAGCTTTCGTTTGACAGCTACATGAATATTTCACACAATTCCAAAGAGGCAACTGTTGACAATAGGTTGCTATAAAAAATTGACAAAATCAAAGTTTTTCTGGTGTTTCTTGAATTTAACAGAGAGTTTTGAAATACTTATCCCTTTACCAGGGGTGAAAGCAAAATAATTTTCTTATCGGAATGATCCTGGGGTTTGTAAATCCCGTCCCGAAATTCTAACCCCAATTGTAAAAAGTAATCGAAAGTAAGTCTATTTTTGGCCCAACGTTTATAGTGTATTGTAGGTTTTAAAGACAACCCAAAATTGAGACTGGTACAAGCCTGTGGCTGGTTACACGGTTGCCAATTTGCCTAATTGCCAATTTGCCCAATTGCCAACAGTGTAACCCAGGTTTTTTTAAGGAAAATGTTAGGTACCCAGTGTGGACCTGCAGGGACCCGATTTTTCTGATTCTAGGGACCCGATTTTCTCTGATTCTAGGAACCCGGTGATAATTTTCTCTGATTCTAGGGACCCGATTCGGGTCCCTAAAATGCCTTAAAAAAACTGGTGTAACCAGTCATAGACTTCTGCCAGTCTAAATTCTTATGCAACTACAACTTATTTCATGCAATGACTAACTATATCAAGTTTGGTAAGCATTTTTTACAATACTTGCGACACTTTGGCGTTAAGACTCTTACTGCTGCGCTGTACCGGCAATACCGCTAATTATTTTACCGGATTGAAGTTCCGGTGTCAAGCGAAATTTCTGACCTCTGCGAAATTTCTGACCTGTTGTTTTTCAGTTATTTTGCTTCTCAGAATACAGAAATAACGTCTGGTAATTCGTTTTTTGATGTGTGTTGTGTAAATTAAAACATTTTGGTTAGATGTCAGCTACCGACAACAAGCTATAGCACGGGAATAAGTCTCACCATTGAAAATTTTCGATCTTGGTCCTTGACCTCAATTATTTTTCTTTTTCTCACCCTAACCCGATATACTTACCTAAACACGAAATCCTAAGCCCTAATAATCAGTTTTATCAACATATTTGGTATGTAGAATATTACTGTATGCATGCGTACATGGTGTGAAGTTAGAAATTTCGCTTGACACCTGAAACAAAGACATTGTATAAGATACTGTATGAATTCAATAGCTCTTAGCAAGAAGGCGGATCCTTTCAAGTTTACTTGAATATTTATATATAATATCAGTTTATTGCAGACTCGTGGTCCATACAGACGCAATCATAGACACAAGAGCACAAAAAATGGTTAGCCACACAGTTGCGCAATTTGCACATGACTATGGAGAGGAGCAAAACAGTTCATCAACACCACAACACCACAACTGTATTGTCATTCACAAGAGCACAAGACATGGTTAGTCATACAGTAATGCATTACAGAATCGGTGTTTGCACATGACCAACCAACATTGTCGAGAGGAGCAAAACATTTAACAGCTCTTCTTACTTTTTGTGTGCTTGGTTTGTATACATTGCGCACACATTTTTTTCTTTTTACTGATGAGAACGCTGATGAGACGCGAACGCCGAAACAATGCACCAACAACTACTGCAGTTGGTCTCCATCATACAGGAGCTTTGAATAACTGAGGAAAAATTAAGATTTGTAAAAAGCATCAGACATTTGAAACGAACGAATAAAAAAGTTGGATGAAGATGCGCATCGTATAAAAATCGATACAAATTATTTCTCAGCAGGGCATCAAATGTCCTGACAGAATGGTTAACCTGGTGTGGGCGAACACTAACATATCCGGGTACTTGATGCATAATTCGGTAGGCATTGTTATACGCAGTACATAAGCGCTTCATACTAGTCTGTGTGTATTTGTTCCACAGTTGGCAAGCATACATTGGCATGCAATAGGCACGAAAAACAGTGCTTTATACTGCAGGAGAGCACTGATCAAAAGTGCCTCTGAGTTTGTTTGCTGCACAGTATAGTGATTTTACCTGTCTCAGAATATCATCATCCTTCAGTGATGCATTTATCCACACACCAAGGTATTTCACTTGGTGGTAAAATTGTACACTTACACCATTTAGAAAAACATTTGATGGAGCAGGTTGTTTATACTTTTTTGGGCAAAAAAGAACACCAATTTTTTTGTTGCAATTAAAAGTAATTTCGTGTTCAGCAGCATAGTCACCACAAATATTCAGAAGACATTGCAGCCCACCAATACTGGGGCTGAACACGCAAATATCATCAACGAACAGTATATTATTCACAACCATATTTCCCACAGTGCATCTCACCCTGGCTGAGCCCAGCTGGATTGAGAGTTCATCAAAGTAAACAGCAAATAAGTATGGGCTCAGGTCTCCCCCTTGCCTACCCCACTGTTTACAGTAAAGGGGGATGAGTAGTTGGTACCCATTTTACTTGCATGGTCTGTTGCCTGTACCAACTCAACAACAGTCTTACTATGCACAGAGGTACATTGCGCTTAATTAATTTAGCAAACAGCGAGTTGTGGTTATTTCTATCAAATGCTTTAGATGCATCTAAGAAAGCTGAAAACACTGGGGTATCTTTGCTTGCATAAAAAGACAGTCTTTTTAAGTAAAAAAATACACATGTCAGTGCCATGTTTTGGCTTGAAGCCAAACTGGTTGTCTGTTGTGGCCAAAAGTGGTGAATTGGGTTTTTGCTTTGTTCCTTTACTACAAGTTTTGCACCCAGATTATCAGAAAAAAACTCACAAGACAAAAAACTAAAATAACAAAGTTCACTGGAGCAGTGAACCTTAATTGGTCGAAGACTAGTTGTTTTCCGAATTGTGATGGATGGGCCTTTTTTCACGAATAGGCGGCATATCACCATTCATGGCGAGTTAGTACGCTTCAACGGTCACGGAGGCCATTCGGCACAGTTGGGTTGTCGTAACGGAAACACCTCCGTCTCTCGCAAAAGTGCGTATGTTTTTCACGCAGCAAACATAGCCGTTCGGGCAAATCCGGCTTGTTAGCATTTTGGCTTTTGTTACGAAGTGCGCCCTAGCACGGTTCGAGCAGTGTTAAAGGCAATGAAGGGTTCGCTTCGGTGAAGGTGACTGTCACTGGGTGTGGCTTGAAAGCCATGCGTGGAGCTGGGCTGCTTATGCAGTGGCGTTCTGTGCGATAAACCTTATTGAAAAGCGCTGATGGAAGGATTGAACAAGCGTTTGGTTTGAAATGAGGACCAGTTACTTACAACGAGTTTACAACATGGGTTGGGGTGAGGTTGTGAGACATGACGCATGCCTTCCAAGATGCAGTAGTAGCGTCAAATGTAAAGTGAGCAATTGCAGCAAGGATTTATCAGACAGATAGAGGTAATGGTCACTGGATACTTAATATTTTGTCAAGAAAAAGACGTTTTAACGCACACTGCGTGTCGACAAACCGCCAAGGACTTAAAACAAGCGCAGAGGAAAGCAATCCATTGATGGTTTTGATTCTACAAGTTTTCTTAAACTTTGCTGCGTTCCTGATATCTTAATTTGGAAGGTTTTCTGATAACTTTATCAACCTATTTTTCCACAGCTTGCTTATTGTGGCATGTAATCTTCTCTGTTTCTGAGCTGCACAATTAGCGATTCGATCTAGACATGCAAGTACAGTATTACTAAACTAGAGCGAATGATTACGATCACGTACTGATAAGGCGACCAGGCCTGTAAATCCGACCGAGCTTTTCAAAACTTGGGCGGATTTCTGCTTTCGATGATGCTTGCGAACAAACCATTCTTTAATAAAAGTATTACCAGGAATATGCACTGAACTATTACTAGAGGCCTACATGCGCCAGACACAAAAAAATTGAGGCGTCGGGAGTTTCAAGCGAAGTGAAATGTCTCACAACGCTGTGGATTCATCATAGGCCATGCGGTAGTCAAGATAGCTAAAAAGGGGAGGGAAATAATGCTGCACAAGAGAACAACAAAACTTGCAAAAAGCGCAAACATTCGGAAGGCTATTCATTGAAAAAAGGCAAGCGGCGGTCAGCAACACTGGTTCATACGCTGGGGATAGCTGAAATCGGATCAAACTTGCACACAGGCTAATGCGCTGGCAGCGTTCTCTCTCAACACAGTCAGGGGCAGGTGCTGGTGGAAACGCTGTCGCTCCCTGCATAGGCGTAGCCAGGGGGGGGGGCGAAAGAAGCCATGCCACCCCCAATTTTTAGAAAATATAGTCATTTTGTGCTTTGAGAGGCGTTTTTCTAAGCAAAATAGTGTTATTCGCCTAAAATCAAACATTTTGGCCCCCCCAAAATTTTTGGGCTGGCTACGC
>Ga0210059_1002371_pt1 | contig 29426 bp, 14 predicted proteins | sample Ectturendosymbi2_FD_188042 | JGI IMG/M metagenome (GOLD analysis project Ga0210059, IMG submission 188042) | Ecteinascidia turbinata endosymbiont from Florida, USA - Sample 2 (SPAdes) (version 2) | ecosystem: Host-associated > Tunicates > Ascidians > Unclassified | place: Key West, Florida...
AAACACTTTGGCTAACTCATGTATTTTTAACACTAGCATTAATTTTTGATAAATCAATTGAACTTGCATTAAAGAAATTATTATTAGTTTTTAAATTAATAGAACTGCTGCTCGTAGATATTGCTCCTATTGCGTTAGTTGATATACTTGCTATTGCAAGTAAAGAACTTAGAAACGAAATCATTAATTTTCCTTTTTAATAATTCTTTTATTTTTATAGTTGCTAAAAAATATTTAATAATTTTATCAAAATTTATTTTATAAGGTTAAATAAAATTTGTAGCAATGTTTTTTTGTTAGTATTATATGTGTTTAAAAAGTTATCAATTTTTAATATTATTGGATCAATAAATTCAAAAGAAGATAAAAATTGAATGATTTTTGATTGGGTGGATAAAGAAGGGATTTGAATTAGATATTGTGAAATATCATCAACATTTATTCTTTTAATAGCAGCGCCAACAGTTAAGACATGTTTAATTTTTCTTTGTTTAAACAATAAGTAATAATATATATATTTTAGATTTAAATTAGTTTTTGTTTCTTTTTTTATTAATATGGTTGCATCTGCGTTTATTGAAAATTTTTTATTATTTTCATAATAAAAACTCCCGGCGTAAAAACCATGATTTGTAAATCAAATATATTTTCCGTAATAATCAAATTTTTTTATATATGCATGAATATGATCGTTAGTTGTTTTAGATGAATATACTGGGTAAGGTCCTTTAATTGTTTCACAATATTTTTTTGTTAATTTACTATTTCCTAATTTTATAACACAAACTTTTTTTAATTTACATCGCAAATCTTTTTCATCATCTAAATACTTTCCAAAACAATATCTTAAAAGTTTTCTCTTGATATCTTGCAATTGAATTTTTAATTTTTTTAATTCATTAAAGGACTCTTCTAAAAACCAAAGTCTTTTAACAAAATAGTTTTGGGTGTTTAAGGAAGGTAAGAATATATCAATATCATAAGATTCCTGAATTCGTATTTGTGCGTCTCGGCCGCCAACTATATATTTTTTAATATTTATTTGGCAAAAATAAAAATATAAATACTTTAAATTTAATTTGAATTTAAAGTTTTTTAAAACTCTTGCGTTTGGATCGATGGAAAATTTTTGCTTTTCTAAATAAAAAAACGTGCCAACAAATTTTCTACTTGAACTCGATAAAAAGAAAATATAATTACCACAATATTCAAAATCATTAATAAAACATCTTGGAATCATAAAACCGCTTTTACCATAAACCGGATATATCCCAGGGTTCTTTTTTGCGTAATCTAAAGTAAATTTAGAATTCCCGCTCTTTACCTCACAAACATCCCCTAACTTATATTTCTTTTTCATTAATCCAATTGCGTTGTTATTGATTTATTATTAATTGTTTTTAAAGTTACTAAAAAGCAAGTAATTATAGTAATTAAAGAAAAAGTAAGAATTAAAAAATAATAACGATAATTAATATTTAATGGTAATAAAAATGAAGTTAATGAATAGATTAAATAATTAATAAATATTAAGAAGAAATGAGCTAATAAAATTGAAAGAATTGCCGCTAATATAATAGCAAAGAAATAATTACCAACAATTAATCAATTAACTTGATATCCTTTATAACCAATTGCTTTTAAAAGGGTAATTGTATAAGTGTTTTCTTCAATAACAACATTCATACATGTTATTAATAATAATCCAATCATAAAGAATACATATACTAATTGAATTTCTTGAATGATAAAAAATTGCGCATCAATTTTAGAAATTGTATTTTTAACTTGGGGAATATAAATAACTTGATTCCCGCTTTTATTAAAATTAATTGGAAATTGCGGTGAAAAATAAGAATTTTTAAAATCTTTTAAAAAAATATATAAAGGCAAAGGAGTTTTAGGATTAAAAAAACTTTTTTGAAAGCTATTATACATTGGTAAATAATAAACATTAAATTTAGTTTTATTAAATTTAATTCCAGTATCTTGTAAATATTTTAGTTTTGGAAAGGTATTTATTGTTGAAAAAACTTGATTATCTAATCCAAAATTAGCATTATTCTTAGGATCAAAATTTTCAAAACTAGCATTATTTTTATCAACATAATATCTTGCTAATTCTTGATAAGAAGTAATAAAATATTTTCCATAAATATTTTTTGGTAAGATTCCAACAATTTTTAATTTAATATTACTAATTCGTTTTGCATTTTCTTGATTTTGGCAGCTTAATAAATTTATTTTATTATTTAAAGATGAATAATAAATTTCTTGATTTATTTTAACATTTAAATTTTTAGCTAAAAGCTTTGGAATTATAACTGGAATTGTTAAATAATTATTTTCTTTTAAAACACTTGTTTTATTAAACATTTTTTTAATTGAATTATTTATTTTTAAATTATCATGTTCAAATCCAAAATTTAAATCATTGATTGAATTAACTCCAAAAATTGGAAATGTATTTTGAGAATTTAAATTAAAATTAGTAAAATAATTAGATTCTAAATAAGTTTCAAAAACCTTTATTTCTTTATGAGGATTAAAAAATAATTTATTAAATGAAATTATTAAATTGTTTTTTAAAGGATTATTTTTTGCAATTTCAGCAAATATATCTTTAATTTGTTTTGGAATCTTAGCAGATATAAGTTTTTGATTTAAAATATAATTTCAAGTTGAAATTTTAACATAAGGATCTATTTTTAAATCTAAGCTAGTTAAAAGAATTAAGGGGTTATTTTTGTTTTTTTCTCAAAAGTTTAAACTTTTAGCAACACTTTTATTTTTTTTTAAAAATGCGTTGTTTTTTAAAACAAATTGGTTTTTAGCAAAAATTGTTTTAAATTTATTTTGATTATTAATTTTTGTTGTTTCATCTTGCGAATTTAAATTATATGTATAAACAGTATTGATTTTATTTGAATAAATATCTTGTAGTAATAAATAATAAGCATTTTTAAAAACAGCTGTTGAAAAAGCAGTTTCAATAATTAAAATCATAATTGCAAGCGTAAAAATAATTAAAATTGGAATTCATTTTACAAAATTTTGCACTGTATAAGAAACTTGAACTCTAGTATAAAAACTACTTTTTACAAATAATTTTTTAACAACTTTTAAAACTTTAATACTTTTTAAATCAACGCTATTATAAAGCAATCAAGTTGGTTTTTTATTTAAAAAGATATTGTTGATGCAAAATGAAATTAAGGTAAAAATTAAAGGAATAAAAATAAAAATAAAAATTAAAAATCACCACGTTGTTATAATTTTAGAAAAATAAAATAAAGATGTATTGTTGCTATTATAAAAATTAATTAAAGTAGTTTGCAACGGGATTGAAGCAACAAATCCTAAAACAGAGGTAATAATAAAACTCAATAAGGTTCGAAATGAATAAACTCATGCAATTTGGCGGCGATAATAACCCAAGGATTTAAAAATCCCAATCATACGTTTTGAAGTTGTAATATCTTTTTTAATAATAAAGGTAATAAAAACAAAAGCGATTGTAAAAGAAAAACAAATAAAAACAAAATCAATAATAATTGTTGTAATTGAAGAGTTATATTTTGAATAAGCTTTAGTGTTATAAAAACTATAAAATAGTTTTTGATTTAAAAAAGAACTAGCAATTATTTTTTGTTTTAAAAAAGAATCAATAATATTATTAACAAAATTATTATTTAAACTTGTTAAAACATTAGTATTACTTAATGATAAAAAAGTTGTTTTAAATATTGGTGCAATTTTTTTTTGACCAGTAAAGTTAAATTCACCAGCATCATTATAAATTAAGCAATTATTTAAAACTTCTTGACACAAACTAAAATAATCACGTGAATCTAAATAAATATTGCCATAAATTGTATTTTTGTTTTTATTATCAGCTAAAAAATTTGTTGTTAAAAGCGAAGCTGATGAAGAAAAATTTTTTGCAATACCAATAATTTTAAATTGTTGGTATAACAAAGGTCAATTCTGGTTACTAATATGATTTTTTCTTAAAACACTTAAAGAATTAAATAGATATATTTTTTGATTAATTTTTAAATTATTATCCAATAAAAACTTTTTATTAACTAATATATCATGATTATTTGAAGGATCATTTAAAAGAGCTAAATTCTTTTTTGAAGTTATTATTTTATTATATTTATTTCGGTGGTTATTAGTAGCATCAATAAATAAATAGTTTTTTGAACTATCAACGTTTTTTGAATTAGCAGATAATAAATCTTGAAAAAAGAATTGGGGACCAAAACCAAAAGAATTGATTTTTGTTTCTAAACTAGGAAAAAATAATAATGTTAGGTTAAATTTATTATTTTTTAACAAATCAAAAAAACTTTCATTTGGGTTTTTAAATAAATTTTTTACTTTTTGCTCTTTTACTCCTATAAATTGAGCTTGGTTAGAATCAATTAATTGATAATTAAAAAAATCAAACGAATTTTTAGCGCTATTACCATCAATATAAATTGATACTAACATTTTGGAAAATTGATTTTGAAAAAGTTTAGTTATTTTTTTTTCTTGAATTCCTAAACTAGCTCCATTTTCTAAATTCGCAATAACTTGATTTAAATTATTTCATTGTTGCGCTGGTAATGAGTTTTGATTATGATTAATAAAAACTTGCTCTAAAATAATTTTTCACCAATTTTGAGAATCAAAAACAAAATTACTATTTCCTTTTTTTTGATCAACAATATAATTTGCTTTTAAATTATCAAAGTAATAAGCTGCATTATTAGCTTTATTTTCAAATTTATCAAAATTATATGTTCCATAATATGGATTAATATTATTTTTTCAAAAACTTGATTGCGTTAAAAATGGTAAATAATTGTTAAAGTTTTGAATTGAATAAACCGAAAAGCTAAAAACTAATAAAAATAGCACAAATAAGTAAATTAGTGCTGATAGTGAGCTTGTTATTGATTTAAAAAAACTTTTAACGTAATGCTTGAGAATTTTTTTCATTATTTTTAAAAAAACAATTTAGTTTGTATAAATTATTTTAAAGTTTTTTTAATTTTAATTAAAAAATATTTTATATTCTAAATTATTTAATTAAAAAATATTTTTATTAGTTATTTTTTAAGGTATCAAAAATTTCTTAATTCGATATATTTTTGATATTTATCATAATTTCTTATTTTGGTTTCAACAAAATTACTTTGTAATCACTTGTTATTTTTAAAATTAGTTGAATTACTTAAAACAAATTTTTTGTTTTTAATAACAATATAATTACAATCAAATAATTTATGGTGATTTTTACAAAGAAAAAATGCATTATAAGGATCAATATTCATTTTCTTCTTTTCAAGATTTGAAAGCTCAAGATTATTTTTTATTTGTGCAAATGGATAAATATGACATGCATCTAAAATAACGCTAAGATTACTTTTGCATATATAACAATATTTAAAACCAAAAATACTCAAAAGATTATAAATTAAACTTGATTGATTTCTTCCAATTGAATTAATTTTTTCGCTGGTTATAAAATTGTCTTGATTTAATTTAATTTTATAATTTTCATGATAATTTACATTTAAAAAAGAAAATTTAACATTTTTAATAAATTTTGTTTTGTAAATTTGAATAATATTTATGTTAAATTTTAACATTTTTAATACCAAGATTATTAAATAAACATCATTAAGATTAGTTCCATCCAATCTAGCATAAATTAAGCAATTATTTTCTTCTTCTTCAATTGATATAATTTTGGTAGCATAATTATTATTTTTTTGTAACGAATTTTTAAAGCAATTGATTTCATTTATTGATTTAAAAGCAATTAATTTTTGCTTTGTTATGCTCTCATATTCCTTGTAATTTAAAATTTCAATTTTTAATGTTTTAATCATTTTTAAAACATAATGATTAAATTTGTTGGAAACAATTGTCAATAATAAAATTTTAAAATGTTTTCGTTTAAATTTTTCATTTACAAAATCATGATAGGATTTAATAAATCCTTGGAGCAAAAAAGTGTTTCGACCTTTGTTTTTGTTTTCTGAAAACGATATATAAAAAAGTTTGTTCTTAAAATTAAATTTTATATATTTTCCATATTTTCTTTTCTTTATTAAATTGATATCCTTGTTTTTAAAAAACAAAGCATATTTTTGATCTTTTTTTAATTTGTTAATTGTTTCAATACATAATTCTTGGTTATATTTTGAAATATCAATTGAAATAATTTGTCTATTTTTCATGACAAATACTTTCAGGCAAGAAATTATAGCAAAAATAAGCGCTTTCAAATGGTGGCCTGTTGTTTTTGCTTGCTACACCTTCAAAGCAAATTCGGTTTTGAGAAGTTAATAATTGTAATTTGTTTTTTTTAAATAAAGAATATCTAAATTTTCCACTAATAGCATGAATTGGTAAAATAAGGGCAAAAGGTTTGTTAAGTTGATAACATCTTTTTAAAACTTTATCTTTAATACTTCAAGGTGGATTAGAAACAATTAAATCCCAATATTTAGGTTCATATTTAAAAAAATCCTGATCATTTTCTAAATGCGAATAAACAACGTTAAAATTATGTTTTTTTAATATTTTTACAAAATTACTTTCTTTGGTATCAAAAGGACATCAAACAATTTTGTTTTGATATTTTTTTAAGTACGGTAAAATTATTTCAACCCCATACACAGGAGTTAATCATAAATCGCTACCTTTTTGCATATTAGAAAAAACATTTTTAAAATTATTTTTAAGAATTTCTTTTTCTTTTAAATATTTTAAATGTTTGCTATTTTCTCAAACTTCTTTGTTTTGCATTGTTTATGTTTTAAATTATAAATATATCTTTACTAATTTATTAATAAAAAAAAGGTTGTTTATTTTTTTTTAAAAAACTTTTATTTAATAATTTTAAATTATTATTTTAAAAACAAAACAATATTTAATAAAAATAAAAAAACAAAGAAAAAATTCTTTGTTTTTTAACACTAATAATTAAATAATTAAATTTATGCAACAGTTCCTAAATATGCATAAACATAAGTATCTGAATTTGAAAAATAATTTGCGCTTGTTAAAGTATATCAATCAGAAACAGGAATTGCAATATATGCTTTTTCTCCTGTTTGGTATTTTGTTCCATAATTATGAACTACAATTGAATTATTACCTTGAACACCAAAGTATAGAAAAAAAGAACTAGAAATTGTGTGGTATTGGATAGTAGAATAAGTAAAATGAGCAACTTTACTAATTCCTTTTGTATCAACCATATATGTATCAAAATTTGCGTTAATTTGATCTAAAAATTTGTTATAAATGATTACTTTTTGATTACCACTAAGATATTCTATTGCTGATTGTACAGATTGTATGCTCGGGTTTGTTATCAAGTTATAACTTGATAAATCAAGAACTTTATTTTGTTGTAAATTAGTGCTGATAGTGAGCTTGTTATTGATTTAAAAAAACTTTTAACGTAATGTTTGAGAATTTTTTTCATTATTTTTAAAAAAACAATTTATTTTGTATAAATTATTTTAAAGTTTTTTTAATTTTAATTAAAAAATATTTTATATTCTAAATTATTTAATTAAAAAGCGATAGGTGGATAATAAGCTGGGGTTTCTCCCAAAAACGCATAAACATATGTATCTGAATTTGAAAAATAATTATTGTTTGTTAAGTAACTTCAATTAAAAACAGGTATGGCCATATATACATCACTTCAATACCCAAAACCGCTTGTTGATGATTTTGGTAAATAAATTTCGTTGCTCTCACTTCCAACTGAAAATATTTTGAACGCTTTATTAAAAACAATTTTATTATTGCCAACACTTGTAAAATTCTTAACCTTGTTAACAACATTGTTTTCAAAAGCCATATATTGATCAAAATTAGCGTTAACTCGATTTAATATATCATTATAAACAATTGTTTGATTATCACCACTAAGAGCATTTCATTGATTTATATAATTTTTAACACTTTGATTTAAAACAACTTTAAAATACAGTTCTAAATCAAGAGCATTTGTTTTGCTTAAATGAATACTTGTTGCTAATTCGTTATTAATTGGATTATCAATCCCAATGTTATTGTTAACATCTTTGTTTGTAAAGATATATTTATTAAAATATAGTGGAATAATAACTTGTTTTAATCCTGAAACGTTAGAATCAATTGTTGTAACTTCAACGCTTAAAGAATTTGTGTTACTAGCTAAAGGTTGATTAAAATGAACTTGTAAATCAACTTTGTTTGAATTTAAAATAGCAGCATGGATTCCGTTTTTTATTTTCAATGCTCAAGGATGTTTTAAGGTTGGCGAAACACAATTAGTTATAAAATCGCTATTTTTTAAATTTGAATTATAAAATTTTTGATATTGAGTAATAATATCTTTTATAACATTACTATAAGTTTTTTGCCCATTAATTGTAAGTGATGCAGCTTCTTGAATGCTTCTTGACTTGTTTGCTAAACCAACAATATCATCACCTAATGTTATTGAACTTAAACTAAATGATTTAGATTTGCAAGATATTCCTCCTTTAGAAGAAATTGTTGTGGAAGTTAAAATAGCACTTATTGAAAATATTGATAATATTTTTTTCATAATTAATTTAATTTTTAGTTTTGTTATATCAAAATCAAATTAATTATAATAGCAATAAAAAAAACAAAGAAAAATTTCTTTGTTTTTAAAAGTTCAAATTAAAAAATTAAATTTATGGAGTTGGAGCTGTTCCTAAATATGCATAAACATATGTATCTGAATTTGAAAAGTAATTATTATTTGTTAAATAATTTCAATCATAAACTGGAATTGCAATATATGCTTTTTGACCTGAATTATATTTGGCTATTTTTGAACGTGCGGATTTCATCGCAATTGCACCTTGGCTTGAAACACTAAAATATAAAAAATTCATATTATCAGGTATGTTTCCGATAACGGTTGTTTTATCAAAATGTGCAAGTTTGTTAATAGGGCTTGGTTCATCAGCCATATATGTATCAAATTTAGCGTTAATTTGATCTAAAACTTTGTTATAAAACGTTGCTGTTAGTTTATCAGTAAGACTATCCATTTGTGTTATTACACCATCTTGGATTTTAGTGTTTCCGTTTAATAAATTATAACTTGATAAATCAAGAATTTTAGATTCATCAAAATTTATATCTTCAATTGTTGCATTATTATTTGGAATATTAATTGCATCATCATTATTAGCATCTTGTGTATTAAATATATATTTATTAAAGTAAATTGGAACATTAATGCTTTTTACATTATTTTGGTTTGTAATATTACTTACATAAATTTTAGGATCAATAGTTGTAATTTTAAGGTTTAATGAATTGGTTTTGCTAGCTAAACCTTGATTATAGTATACGTGAAGATCAGTAGGTTGGCCAGAAATATTGCTAACATCAACATTTCCATTTGTTAATTTTAATGCTCATGGTTTTTCAGCTGTTGGTGTTGTAGAGTTAAGAATAAAGTTTGAAGAAGATAATGTAGTCCCGCCAAAAAAAGCATCATATTGATTAATAATTGAGTCTACGATGTTGTAATATGTTTCATGTCCATTGATAGTAATTGAAGCTGATTCATCGCTAGTTCTTGCTTTTTTTGTTAATCCGGTAATAAGATTATTTTCAAAAGTAAATGAATTTAAATTCTTTTTTCTTATTGTTTTTCCTAAATACGCATAAACATATGTATCTTCATTTGAAAAATAACTATTATTTGTTAAATAATCTCAATTGAAAACTGGGATTGCAATATATACATCTCTTTGTCTTGCAAATGTACCTTTGCTATCAGAGTGTAAAGAAATTACATCATCAGCGTTTACATCAAAAACAATAAGTTTGTTTCCCTTAATTTTATTTTCAGTAATACTAGTTGCATTAAATTTAGCAACCTTGCTAATTCCACTTGTATGTGTCATATATGTATCAAATTTAGCATTAACTCTTGCTAAAATATCGTTGTAAATAGTTAATAAAGTAGTTCCAGAAAGATTATTTCATTGACTTATTAAACTAGTTACTGCAAGATTGTTAAAATGAAAATAATTTGATAAATTAAGAACTTTATCTTGTTTTAAACCTGTGCTTTCAAGTGTTGCATTTTCACTTGGAATATTAATTGCATCATCATTATTAACATCTTGGCCAGTAAATACATATTTGTTAAAATAAAGTGGAATGCTAACGCTTTTAGTTTTACTATCGTTTGCTTTTGTAACAACATTAGGATCGCTAGTTGTAATGCTAACACTTAACGAATTAGTTTTGCTAGCTAAATCTTTTTTGTATCATACTTGAAGATCACTAGCAGTAGTATTTGTAACATCGATTTTACCATTTGTTATTTTTAGTGCTCAAGTTTTATTATTTGTAGGAGTAATAGAATTAGCAACAAAATTACTAGTTTGTAATTTATTTGGAAAAACCTTATTATATTGATTAATAATATCGTTTTCAATTTTTGTATAGGTTGCTTTTCCGTTGATTGTAATTGAAGCTGGCTCGTTGTTAGTTCTTTTTTTGTTTTTTATCCCAACAATATCATTGTTTAATTTAATTGTGTTTAAATTAAAGGTTGCGCTAGTTCCACAAGCTATTCCTCCTCCAGAAAGAATTGTTCCAGAAGCTAAAATGCTACCTATTGAAAATATACTTAATATCTTTTTCATAATTTTTTTAATTAAATTATTTTGTTTATTTATTTAGAATTTATATTTATTTAATTTTAAGTTTAATATCAAAAAAATAAACATAAAAAACAAAGAAAACCTTCTTTGTTTTTAAAAGTTAAAATTAAATAAATAAATTTATGAAGTTGGAACCGTACCTAAATATGCATAAACATATGTATCTGAGTTTGAAAAATAATTAGCACTTGTTAAATAATATCAACTAGAAACCGGGATTGCCATATATGCTTTTTCTCCTGGTTGGTATCCTTCTCCGTAATCATCATGCATCACAATTGAATTATTACTTTGAACTCCAAAGTATGAAAAAGTGCTACTAGAAATCGTGTTGTGTTCAATACTAGAATAAGTAAAATGAGCAACCTTTTTGATTTTTTTTATATTCACCATATATGTATCAAAATTTGCATTAATTTGATCTAAAATTTTGTTATAAATTGTCGCTTTTTTAGTATCACTAAGATAATATATTGCTTCGTGTACAGATTCTATACTCGGGTTTTTTATCAAATTATAACTTGATAAATCAAGAACTTTGTTTTGTTGTAAATTAATGCTTGATGTTGTTGCTCCAATGTTTGGTACATTAATTCCATCGTTATTATTAGCGTCTTGAGTAGTAAATATATATTTATTAAAATAAACATTAATTGTTTTAGATTTAGTTACACCAACATTTAAATCAATAGTTGTAATAGTAACGCTTAATGAATTTGTTTTGCTAGCTAAGCCTTTATTATATCATATTTGAAGATCACTTGAATCAGTGTTGCTAACATCAACATCGCCATTTGTTATTTTTAATGCTCAAGGCGTTTTAATTGTTGGGGTTGTAGAATTAGCAATAAAAGCACCGGTTACTAATGGGTATTTTTGAACAAAACTGTTATATTGGTTAATAATATCTTTTTCAATATTTGTATAAGTTTCTTTACCATTAATTTTCATTGTAGCTGGTTCGCTTGCTGTTTTTGGTACTGATTGTAATTCAGCGATATCATTGCTGTTTAAAGTTATTGTTTTTAAATTAAATGCTTCCGTTGTACCTAAATATGCGTAAACATATGTATCTGAATTTGAAAAATAATTATTATTTTCTAAGTATTTTCAATTAAAAACCGGGATCGCAACAAATATTTCGCTATTTGTACTAAATACACCAGCATTATCGTTATATGTTGAGATTTTACCGATGCTGTTTGCATCAAAAGCTAAAAATTTTGAACTTAAAATTTTATTTTTTTTAACATCTGAAGCGTTTGCAAACGGTTTAATTTTACTAACGCTACTTACTTTAGCCATATATGTATCAAATTTAGCATTAATTTGATTTAAAATATCATTATAAATTTTTATTTTCTTGGAATCAGCAAGATTATCTCATTGAGTTAAAACCGAGCTTATGTTTTTATTACTTAAATTAAAATAAGCGCTTAAATCAAGTGCTTTTGTTTTTGTTAAATTGATGCTTTCAAGTGTTGCACCTTCCTTTGGTACAGCAATTTCGTTGCCGTTATTAACATCTTTTGTAGTAAATATATATTTATTAAAATAAACAGGTATAATATCTGATTTAGTATTGTTTTTATTGATATTATTACTAGTAACATTTGAATCAATAGTTGTAATTTCAACACTTAAAGAATTAGTTTTACTTGTTAAGGGTTGGTTATATCAAACACCAATATCACTTGTGTATTGATTTAAAACATCAAAAGATCCGTTAGTTATTTTTAGTGCTCAAGTTTGTGTTTGATTAGGCGTTGTTGAATTAGCAATAAAATTAGCATTTGTTAATTTTGAATTTGGAAAAAATTTTTGATATTGAATAATAATATCGTTTTCAATTTTTGTGTAGGTTTCAGCTCCATTAATTTCCATTGAAGCTGCTTCATTTGTTGTTGCTTTTTTATTTGCCAAGCCAACAATATTATCACCTAATTTAATATTGCTTAAATTAAATGTTGAACTAGACTTGCAAGCAATTCCTCCCCCAGAAAGAATTCCTCCTGAACTTAAAATAAAACTTATAGAAAATATTGATAATATTTTTTTCATCATTTTTTAATTTTTAATTTTGTTATATCAAATTTAAATTAATTATAAAAAAATTCAAAAAATTAAATAATTAAATTTATGAAGTTGGAAATGTTCCTAAATATGCATAAACATAAGTATCATTATTTGAAAAATAATTATTATTTGTTAAATAATGTCAATTAAATACCGGAATTGCAATATAAACACTTTGGCCAGCTTTAAATGAATCATTATGGTATTTTATTTCAATGTGGTTTGTTGTTCCTAATGCACCAAAAAACAATATATGAGATGCATCAATTTTATTTGCTTGAGCCTCACTACTTGTAGTAAAATGATTAACCTTGTTAACAACATTAGGTATTTGAGCCATGTATGTTTTAAATTTTGCATTAACTTGATCTATGATTTTATTATAAATAGCAACTATGTGTTCTGGATGCACAGATGTAGCAAGATCATTTCATAAATTTCTTCAAGCTGCTACGTTTTTTGATGATAAAGTATTAAAATATTGACTTAAATCAAGAATTTGACTTCGATTTAATCCCATGTCATCAAGAGAGCGGCTATTATCTGGGATATTGATCGCATCATCATTATTAGCATCTTGTGTATTAAATATATATTTCTTAAAATAAGCTTTAATTGTAACTGTTTTAATGTCGTTTGCTTTTTTATTGCCACTTACATAAACATTTACGTCGTTAGTTGTAATGATAACATTTAATGAGTTAGTTTTACTAGCTAAACCTTTGTTATATCAAACTTGAAGATCACTAGGATTGGTATTTTTAACTTCAACATCACCATTACTTAATTTTAGTGCTCAAGATTTTGTAGAAGTTAAAGTTGTAGAATCGGCAATAAAATCATTGTTTGTTAATTGGTAAGATTTAACAACACTGTTATATTGATTAATAATATCGTTTTCAATATTAATGTAAGTTTCTTCGCCATTAATTGTTATTGAAAGTGGTGGTTTTAGAACTGTTCTTTGTGTGCTTTCTATACTACTAATATCATTGTTATTTAAAGTTATTGAATTTAAATTGAATGATCCTTCTTTTCCTAAATATGCATAAACATATGTATCATTATTTGAAAAGTAATTAGCGTTTGTTAAATAATCTCAATTATAAACTGGAATTGCAATGTATGCGTTTTGACCTGCAACATATTCGCCTGAAGCAATAGAGTGCATTTTAATTACGCCTTCGCTTGAAACGCTAAAATATAAAAAATTCATATTATCAAGCATATTTCCAACAATAGTTTTATTATCAAAAGGTGCCACTTTGCTAATACCATTTGGATCATTAGCCATATATGTATTAAATTTAGCATTAATTTGATCTAAAATTTTGTTATAAATAGTTACTTTTTTATTCAAATCAAAAGCATCTAATCCCGATATTACAGATTGGATGTTTGTGTTTCCTAACAAGTTATAACTTGTTAAATCAAGAAGCTTGTTCTTTTGTGAATTTATGTTTGTTTTTGCTTTATCTTTTGGTTTATTGATTTCACAATCATTATTAGCATCTTTTGTAGTAAAAATATACTTGTCAAAATAAAGTGGAACATTATTTACTTTTTTAGGATTAGAATCATTTGTTTTTGTAACAACGTTTGGATCAGTAGTTGTTATAGCAACACTTAATGAGTTAGTTTTGCTAGCTAAAGGTTTGTTATATTCTATTTGAAGATCACTATTAATAGTGTTGCTAACTTCAACGCTACCATTTGTTATTTTTATTGCTCAAGGAGCAGATGTTGTTGGAGTTAAAGAATCAGCAACAAAACTATTAGTTGTTAATTTAGAATCTGTAAAAACTTTCTTATATTGGCTAATAATATCGCTTTCAACATTTGAGTAAGTTGTTTTTCCATTGATTTCAATAGCATTATTTTCTTGTTTTAAATTTGCAATATCATCACCTAATTTAATTGAATTTAAATTAAATGTTTTTTTTGGAGGCGGAGTTGGTTTAGATCCACAAGCTATTCCACCCCCAGAAAGAATTCCTCCCGAAGTTAAAACAGCACCAATTGAAAATATACTTAGTATTTTTTTCATAATTTTTATTCAAATTATTTTTTATTTATTTAGAATTTATATTTATTTAATTTTAAGTTTAATATTAAAAAACAAACATAAAAAAAACAAAGAAAAATTTCTTTGTTTTTTTTAAGGTTAAAATTAAATAATTAAATTTATTGACTTGGAAGTGTTCCTAAATATGCATAAACATATGTATCTGAATTTGCAAAGTAATTAGCACTTGTTAAATAGCCTCAATCAAATACAGGAATTGCAATAAATACTTGTTGACCAGCTTTAAAAGGATTATCGTTAGTTATAATTTCAACGCTGCCAGCTGAATTAGCACCAAAAAATATAAGTTTATTGGCATTAATTTCATTGTTAGCGATAGTTGTTGAAGTAAAATCATTAACTTTTGAAACACTTGTAACGTGGGCCATATATGTATCAAATTTAGCATTAACATTATTTAAAATCTTATTATAAGCCAATACAGCTTTTTCTTGGCTAGTTTCAGTAGCAAGATCATTTCATACATTTTTTCATCCTATTAATTGTTTTTCACCAGTTCTAACTAAACCAACAAAATCACCACTAAAATTAAGAGCATAATTTTGATTTAATCCCATTTGAGTAAGGGTGCGGCTATTATCTGGAACATTAATTGCATGATTGTTATTTGCATCTTGTGCAGTAAATATATATTCATTAAAATAAATATTAGTGTTAAATGTTTTGTTTGTATTTGTTTTTTTATTATTGTTAGTTACAGCAACGTTTGGGTCATTTGTTGTAATAGTAACACTTAATGAATTACTTCCACTAGCTAAAGGCTTGTTATATAATACTCGAAGATCACTAATAATATCATTGCCAACACTAATATCACCATTACTTATTTTTATCGCTCAAGTTTTTTGCGCACCTAGAACATTAGTATCAAAATTAAAATTATTAATTGATAACATTTGATCGGGAGCAGCACCAAAATGTTCGTTATATGAATCAATAATTTGGTTTGCAACATTTATATATGTTTGAGCTCCATTAATTTTAATTGAAGCTAATTGATCACTAATTCTTGGTTGATTGTTTAAATCAGCAATAACACTACCAGGTATATTAACGCTATTTAAATCAAATTTACTTGTTGCTGTTCCTAATTTAGCAAAAACATAAGTATCAGAATTTGAAAAATAATTAGCATGTGTTAAATAAGATCAATTAGATACCGGAATTGCAAAATATAAATTTTGACCAGCACCAAAAAAATCGCTAGCATGATCATTAAATACAGTTATTTTACCATCGCTATCAGCTTCAAAAATTTTAATTTCTGAAGCATTAATTTTATTTTCACCAACTTGTTTAGTTGTTGAAAAAGTTGAAACTTTATCAATGTGAGGAGAATGAGACATATATGTATCAAACTTAGCGTTAACTGCATTTACAATTTTATTGTAAATATTTGTTTCTTTTGTTCCAGAAAATTCATTTCATTGAGTTACTAAATTATTTACTGAAAGAGCGTTAAAATTAAATGTTTCACTTAAATCAACAACAGCACTTTGTGTTAAATCAATACCACTAATAGTATCACCGGTTGTTGGTAATTTAATTGCATCATCATTATTAGCATCTTGAGTTGTAAATATATATTTGTGAAAATAAGCATTAATTGTAGCTGTTTTAATTGTATTTGTTTTTTTATTATTGCTATTTACAACAACGTTTGGATCAGTTGTTTTAATAGTAACACTTAAAGAATTATTTCCGTTAGCTAAAGGTTTATCATAGTGAACTTTAAGATCGCTAGTAGCACTATTATCAACCTTAACATCACCATTTGTTATTTCTATAGCTCAAGGTTTTTCAGTAGTAGGAGATGTAGAATTAATAAGAAATTTAGAACTATCTAATTCTGAATTAGGGAAAACGCGTTTATATTGAGCAATAATTTGGGTAATGATATTTGAATAAGTTGTGCCTCCATTAATTGTGATTGAAGCACTTTCAGTTCCTGCTGCTGCTTTCTTTGTCAATCCAGCAATAACATTATTACTTAAAGATATTGTATTTAAATTAAATGTGCTTGTTGCTTGTCCTAAATATGCATAAACATATGTATCATTATTTGAAAGGTAATTAGCATTTGTTAAATAAGTTCAATCATAAACTGGAATTGCAACATATATTTTTTCCAAATACGCAAAATTTTGTGTAGACGCAGGTTGAATTAATGTAATTTTATCAGTTTTATCAGCTCCAAAATATTTTAGTTTTGAAGCAGCAATTGTATTGTCACCAACTGGGTTAGCTGCTGAAAAAGTTGCAACTTTATCAATATGAGGAGAATGAGTCATATATGTATTAAAATTAGCGTTAATTGCGCTTACAATTTTTGAATATACATCAATTTCGTTTTCTCCATTAAGAGTTCCTCAACTCTCTACTAAATTAGCTGCATTTTGATTCATTAAATTAAAACCATCATTTGTTAAATCAACAACATTACTTTGTGTTAAATTAATACCAGTAATAGTATCACCAGTTTTTGGTAGTTTAATTGCATCGCCGTTATTAGCGTCTTGACCGCTAAATATATACTTTTTAAAGTAAAGTGGAATATTAACGCTTTTAGCATCGCTATCATTTGTTTTTGTAACAACGTTTGGATCAGTTGTTGTTATAGCAACATTTAATGAATTATTTTTGCTAGCTAAAGGTTTGTTATATTCAACTTGAAGATTGCTAGTTGTAGTATTGTTAATTTTAACATCACCATTTGTTATTTCTATAGCTCAAGGCGTTTTTGATGATGGAGTTGTTGAATTAATAACAAAAGAACTACTTGTTAACTTGTTGTTTGTAACAACTTTGTTATATTGGTTAATAATATCTTTTTCAACTTTGCTATAAGTTGCTTTTCCATTAATTTCAATAGCGCTATTTTGTTGCTTTAATCCAACAATATTATCACCTAATTTAATTGAATTTAAATCAAATGTTTTTGGAGACGGAGGTGGAGTTGGCTTAGTTCCACAAGCTATCCCCCCCCCACTCATAATTGTTCCGGATCCTAAAACCGCACCAATTGAAAATATTGATAATATCTTTTTCATAATTTTTTAATTTTTTATTTTAATTTTTTATTTATGATAATATTTATTTAATTTTAAAATTAAAAATAAAATAATCAAAAAAAACAAAGAAAAATTTCTTTGTTTTTTTGTTAAATAAGATTAAATAATTAAATTTATGAAGTTGGAGTTGTTCCGATATAGAAATATACATATGTAGAATCTATTGAAATATAATGATGATTTGTTAATAAATTTCAAGTAGATACTTTTAATTGTAAGAAAACATCTCGATTTGGACCAGCTTCCCTAGTACCAGATCAGGAAATAAAATAATTATGAACAGGATCAGTTGCTAATCTTATATATAATTTAAATAAAGAATCGTGTGTAGGAATTACAAATGGAGATAACGGACCTAAATTATCAACTTTTGGAAGTAGTGTTTGTAAATGTGAATCTAAAACATGAAGATCATAACCGTTATTAACATGGTTAATAACATCGTTTGATAGTTCTACTAAATTTGATTGTGTTTTTAATGAGGTTAATAAAGCGGATGCGCTAGTATTGTTACCAAGAACTAAATGATGTTGACTTCCAGAAAAATCAATTGTTGTAGCTTGAGTTACACCAGGAGAAGCTTGATCATGGTTTATAGCAAGGTTTTGATTGTTGTTAGCATCGGTAGTATTATAAACAAATTGATTTAAATAAGCATCCAAATCGGCATTTACATTATTAGTGCTTGTGTTGTTTAAAACGTTTGCATCGCTAGTAACAATACGTAGTGTTAATGAATTTTTATTACTTGCTAAACCTTCATTAGAAGTAATACCTAAATTTGTTGATCCGGCATCTAAAACATGAGTGTTTCCATTATCTAATTGAATAGCTCATGTTTTACCTGCGCTTAAGGTTAAAGTATTTAAAGCAAAATCATCGCTTGATATTTGCTTTGTTCTACTTCATCAGTAATATCTATTAACTTGAGTTACAATTTGATCAACAACTCTTTTGTAAGCAGTTACTCCGTTTATTTGAATTTCATCATTTGTTTGTGTTAAATCACCGATATTATAAATAGCAAGGTTTTGTAAATTAAATTTAGCTTCATTAGAAACACTTCCTATATAAGCATAAACAAATGAATTGTTGTTTGTAAGATAATGGTTTAAATAATTTCATCCTGAAATATTAATTTGAGCAAATATTTTTCATCCTGCACCCATTTCTCCTAAATCTAAACCAGCAACAGAATCATCGTCTTTAACTGCAAACAAATTTGTAGTTGTATCATTAATTTCTAGTGCATTAGAAGCTGAAACATCATTTGAAGCAATTGTTAAATCACCTAACATGTTTAGTTTTGCAGTTTCATTTATTAATCTTGAATTAAGATTAGTAACTATTGTTTTTGAAATCAAAGCTCTTTGATTTTGATTTAAATTAAATAATACGTTTGTTAATTTTGTTGCTACTGTGTTATATTTTAAAAGTTTATTAATATTTAAATTATATTTGCTTGATGAAAGATCAATTACATTTTTGTCCAGCAAATTGTTTTGAGTTGCACTTTGGCCAGCTGTGACATTAACATTAATTCCGTTATTAGCGTTTGTATTTGTGTAAATAAATTTATTTAAATAACCTTGAATAGTAGCTGTTTTTTTAGTTGTTGTTTTTGAATTTGAAGAATTTATTACAACATTTACATCATTTGTTGTAATTTTAACGCTTAATGCATTGTTTGGTAAATATTTATAAGTAGATGGAAAAACTAATGCTTGATTTTGCGCAGTTGTAATAGCGCTTGCATTATCAACGTTATAAATTTGAATAGCTCATGATTTAGTAGCTCCTATTGAAACAGAATTCATTTTAAAACTAGCAAGCGCTAATGTTGAATCAGGGAAAATTGTTTTGTATTGAGCTATAATTTGGTTCGCAACATTATTATAGGCTGTTTGTCCATTAATTTCAAAATTACTTTGGTTAGAATTAATGTTTATGTTTTTAATTACTAAATTATTTAATGATAATTTTGCGTTTTGATTAATTGTTCCTAAATATCCATAAACATATGAATTTGATGTTCCTAAATAATTTTGTAAATATTTATAAGTTGAAGGAATTTGAATTCGAACAAATACTTTTTCTAATGTATTTAAATTACTAAGGGTAGCAAAAGAAACAACACTTGAATTATTTACTGTTTTAAAAAACGAAACATTACCGCTTGTAAAAGGAATTATATCAGCTGGTTTGCTTGCACCAATATTATTGCTAGCACTTTTAAGAATTCCTAACCCATCTGGTTTTGTAATTTCGTTTTTTAATTGCGAATTAAGATTGCTAACAATTGCTTTTGAAATTAAAGCTTTTTTAGCATTACTAATTCCTAAAATTGCAGTTTTTAATGCTTGGGTTGTATTGAAACTATTTATATTAAAACCTAAACTGAAAGGTCCTGTTTGAAAATTAATTACATTGCTAGGAATTAAATTGTTTTCACTAACACTTAAAGAAGTATTGGCGCTAACTTCATTTCCTTGATTTAAATTTTTATTTGTGTAAATAAATTTATCTAAATAACCATTTACAGTTGCGTTAATTGTTGTTGCTTTACTTGTCTTTTTTTTCATTGTTGCAACAACAAATTTATTATTTGTTAATATTTTAACTTTTAAGGCGTTATTGGTTAAATTTGTAAAATTACTTGGAACAACAAGCTTTGAAGCTGTTTTTGAATCATTAATTGGGGTTGTTCCATCTAATCCTAAAATTTGAATTGCTCAAGATTTATCTTTAAGTGTTGTTGAATTTAATTCAAAATTATTTTCATTTAATTTTTTATCAGGAACAATTGCGTTATATTTTTTAATTATTTCATCTTCAACGCTTTTATAAGCATCACTACCAACAATTGAAAAACTATTTGGTGTTGATTGAGAAGTAATTGCGATTTTATCAAGTACAAACTTGTTTAAGTCTACACTTATTTTTGTTCCTGGTGTAGGTGTTGGTGAAGGTGTAGGTTGGGGTGGAGTTGAACTATTACAAGCTATCCCCCCCCCAGAAAGAATTGTTCCGGATCCTAAAACCGCACCAATTGAAAAGATTGATAATATTTTTTTCATAATTTTTAAATTTTTTTTATTTTAATTTTTTATTTATGATAATATTTATTTAATTTTAAAATTAAAAATAAAATAATCAAAAAAAAACAAAGAAAAATTTCTTTGTTTTTTAATATTTAAAAGCAAATAAATAATTTTATTGACTAGGCGTTGTTCCTAAATAGGCATAAATATAAGTATCATTGTTTGAAAAATAATTATTAGTTGTTAAATAATTTCAATCAAACATTGGGATCGCAAAGAACACTTTAGCGTTATTTCGATATGATTCATCTCAAGGATGCATTTCTATTATATTATTAGATTCAACATCAAAAGTTAAAAAATTTGTGTTTGAAGTTCAAATTTTATATTTTGAAGCAACGCTTGTAAAATCGCCGATTTTTTCAACTTGATCTGGATGAATCATATATGTATCAAATTTAGCATTAATTTGATTTATTAACATATTATAAATTCTTGCTAATCTTTGATCACGAAAATTATCTCAACGATTGAATCAAGAAGATACACTTGTGTTATCAAGTGGAAAAAAACTACTTAAATCTAAAACATTGTTTAAATTCAAATTAATATCTTGAAGCGTTCTTCCTGTTGTTGGATATTCAATTGCATCATCATTATTAATATCTTGAGTTGTAAAGATATATTTGTTAAAATATGCATTAATTGTTGCATTTTTAATGGTATTTGTTTTTTTATTATTGTTATTTACAACAACATAAGAATTAGAAGTTGTTATTTGAACACTTAATGAATTAGTTTTACTAGCTAATCCTTTATTATATCAAACTTTAAGATCACTAGGATTGGTGTTTTTAACTTCAACATCACCATTTACTATTTTTAAGGCTCAAGATTTTGTAGCGCTAAGAGTTGTTGAATCTAGTGCAAAATCACTTTCTTGAAGTCGAGGACCAATAGTTATCATATTGTTATATTGGGAAATAATATCATTTGCAATATTTGTATATGTTAAAGCTCCATTAATTTGAATTGAAGAAGGTTCATTTCCGCTTCATTTTTTATTTTCGATTTGAGCAATATCATTATTATTTAATCTTAAATTAGAAATATTAAATACAGAATATTCACTAGTATTACCTAAATATGCATAAACATATGTATCTGAATTTGAAAAGTAATTATTATTTGTTAAATAATTTCAATTAAAAACAGGGATGCCAATATAAACATCTCGATTTCGCGCAAATTCACCACCAGCATTATCGATGGTAATTTTTTTATTGTTAGGATTAACATCAAAAATTAAAAGCTTTGAAGCAGCAATTCTATTTTCAGAAGTAACACTTTCAAATCCTTGAATTTTAGAAATACTTTTATTTAAAGCCATATATGAATCAAATTTAGCATTAACTTGATTTAAAATCGAATTATAAATAAAAGTTAAATTAAATTGATTAGATGTGTTTCATTGATTTATTATATTAGATACGTTTAAGCCTTGTAAAAAACCAAAATATTGCTCAAAATTTAGTGTATTTGAATTATTTAATCCAATTTGAACGCTAGTTTTCCCATTTGTTGGCATATCAATTGCTTGATTATTATTAACATCTTGATTGTTAAATATATATTTATGAAAATAAACATTAGTAGTAAATGTTTTAATTTTTTTTGTTTCTTTTTTGTTATTTTCATAAACATTTGATGCGTTAGTTGAAATTTGAACACTTAATGAATTAGTTTTGCTAGCTAAACCTTTATTATATCAAACTTGAAGATCACTAGCTGTTGTATCGCTAACATTAACTTCACCATTTACTAATTTTATTGCTCAAGGTTTTTTATTGGTAGGAGTTGAGGAATCAATAGCAAAATCATTATTTGTTAATGGGTGATTTGTAACAACAAGGTTATATTGAGAAATAATTTCTGCTTCAATTTTACTGTATTCTGTTTGGGCATTAATTGTTATTGAAGCTGGCTCATTTGCGCTTCTTGCTTTATTTGTTAAACCAACAATATCTTGGTTAAATTTTATTGAGTTTAAATAAAATGTTTCTTTTGGAGTTGGTTTTGGAGGAGTAGGAGGAGTAGGTGAAGGAGAAGGAGGATTTGGATTATTTCTACATGCTATTCCCCCTCCAGAAATAATTGTTCCGGATCCTAAAATAACACCAATTGAAAATATACTTAATATTTTTTTCATATTGTTTTTATTTAAATATTTTTTTAGTTATAATATAATTTTAAATTTTAAATTAAAAAATAAAGATAAAAAAAACAAAGAAATATTTCTTTGTTTTTTGTTTTTAAAAATTAACTTTATTGAGTTGGTGTTGTTCCTAAATATGCATAAACATATGTATCTTCATTTGAAAAATAATTAGCATTTGTTAAATAACTTCAATTATAAACTGGAATTGCAATATATACTTTTCGATTAGACCCAAAATATCCACTAGTATCAGAGTGAAGCGAAATTACACCAGCATCGTTAACATCAAAAATTTTAAGTTTTATACTATCAATTGTATTTTGTCCAACACTATATGCATCAAAATCAGAAACTTTATGAACTTGACCTGGATGAGTCATATATATATCAAATTTTAAATTAACATGATGTAAAATAAAGTTATAAATATTTAAAGCTGTATCTTCGCTAAGAGCATTTCATTGTTGTGTTAAATTAGTTATTTCTCGGTTTGTTAAATTAAAATAATCACTAAAATTTAAAATATCATTTTGAACTAAATTAATGCCATCAGCTGTTTTGCCAGTAGCTGGAATATCAATTGCATCATCATTATTAGCATCTTTGGTTGTAAATATATATTTATTAAAATAAGCGTTAGTGTTAAGTGTTTTGGTTGTATTTGTTTTTTTACTATTATTAACAACAACATTTGGATCAATTGTTGTAATAGTAACACTTAATGAATTAGTTTGGCTAGCTAAAGGTTTATTATATCAAACTTGAAGATCAAATGGATTAGTGTTTGTAACATTAACATTACCGTTTGTTATTTTTATTGCTCAAGGGTATTCGGTTGTTGGGGTTATAGAATCAAAAGTAAAATCACTATCTGATAATAATTGACCTTTAAAATGCTCGTTATATGAATTAATAATTGCATTTTCAACATTTGCATATGTTTGATGAGCATCAATTGTCATTGAAGCTGCTTCATCGTCAGTTCTTGCTTTCTTAGTTAATTCAACAATAACATTATTAGGTAAAACAATCGAATTTAAATCAAACTTATTTGTTGCTGTTCCTAAATATACATAAACATATGTATCAGAGTTTGAAATGTAATTACTATTTGTTAAATAAGTTCAATTGAAAACTGGAATTGCAAAATATAAATCTTGACCAGCATCAAAAGAATCGCTAGCAGGATTATTAAACACACTTATTTCACCATTGCTATCAGCTTCAAAAATTTTAAGCTTAGAAGCAGCAATTTTATTTTGACCAACTGGATTAGTTGCTGAAAAACGTAAAACCTTATTAACGCCTTTTGTTTCTGCCATATGTGTGTCAAAATTGTTGTTAACTGAGCTTACTATATAATTATAAATTTCTGTTTGTCTTGCTCCAGAAAGATTATTTCATTCATTTGTTAAATTACTAACTGATAGATCGTTAAAATTAAAAAAATCATTTAAATCAATAATTTCGTTTTTTATTAAATTAATACCACTAATAGTATTACCGGTAGTTGGTAATTTAATTGCATCACCACCATTAGCATCTTTAGTGGTAAACACATACTTGTTAAAATAAAGAGGAACACTAACAGTTTTTATACTATGAGGTTCATTTATAGTAACATTTGGATCATTAGATGTAATAGTAACCTTTAAAGAATTTGTTTTACTAGCTAAACCTTTATTATATAATACTTGAAGATCAAAAGGGTTAGTGTTTGTAACATTAACATTACCATTTGTTAATTTTAGTGCTCATGGTTTTGTTGTAGTAGGGGTTGTAGAATTAGTAATAAAATCATTAGTTTTTATTGTAGCACCTGAAAATGCTTTTTTATATTGATTAATAATATCACTTTCAATTTTTGCATAAGTTGCTGCTCCATTAATAGTTAATGAAGCATTATTAGGAGAACTTCCAGCTTTATTTTTCAGCCCAACAATATCATCACCTAATTTAATGTAATTTAAATTAAATGGTTTTTGAGTTGATCCACAAGCTATTCCACCACCAGAAAGAATTCCGCCTGATGTTAAAATAGCACTTATTGAAAATATACTTAATATTTTTTTCATAATGTTTTTATTTAAATATTTAATTAATTATTGATTTAATTTTAAAATTAAAATTTAAAATAAAGATAAAAAAACAAAGAAATATTTCTTTGTTTTTTGTTTTTAAGAATTTAATTAAAAAAAATTAGCTAGATGGTGTTGTTCCTAAAAATGCATAAACATATGTATCATCATTTGAAAAATAATGAGCGTTTGTTAAATATTGTCAATCAAATACCGGGATTGCAATAAAAACATCTCTACCTGCTGTAAGTGTGCCTTGTGTAGTTGAATGCATTGAGATTGCACCGCTTGTAGGGTCAGCTTCAAAAATTTTAAATTTTGAACTTAAAATTTTAAAATTTGCAATAGACGCAGCATCTGCAAAAGGTTGAGCTTTCGTAGGACTTGTTATATCAGCCATATATGTACTAAATTTGGCGTTAACTCGATTTAAAACATCATTATAATCACTTATTAGATTATTGCCGGTTAAATTATCTCATTGAGCTAACACAGTAGGTACGTCTTTAGAAGTTAAATCAAAACCTTTATTCTCGTTTCATTGAAGAATCTTAGTTTTATCTAAACGGATACCACCAATTGTTTTCCCATTAGCTGGGATATTAATTCCATCATCATTATTAGCATCTTGAGTTGTAAATATATAATTATCAAAATAAGCATTAACAGTTACTGTTTTATTGTTGTTGCTTTTTTTACTACTATTTACAACAACATTAGGATCGTTTGTTGTAATTTGAACATTTAATGAATTAGTTTGGCTAGCTAATGGTTTATTAAATCAAACTTGAAGATCGCTAGTAGGATTATTTTGAACATCAACACTGCCGTTTGTTATTTTTATTGCTCAAGGGTATTCAGTTGTTGGTGCTATAGAATTAAAAGTAAAATCACTATCTGATAATGGGCGCCCGCCAAAATGCGTGTTATATGAATTAATAATTGCATTTTCAACATTTGCATATGTTTGATGTCCATTAATTGTCATTGAAGCTGCTTCAACGCCGGTTCTTGCTTTCATAGTTAAATCAGCAATAACATCATTTGGTAAAGTAATAGAATTTAAATCAAACTTACTTGTTGCTGTTCCTAATTTAGCAAAAACATATGTATCAGAATTTGAAAAATAATTAGCATGTGTTAAATAACCTCAACTAGATACCGGGATTGCAAAATATAAATTTTGACCAGCACCAAAGGAATCGCTAGCATGATTATTAAATACACTTATTTCGCCATTGCTATCAGCTTCAAAAATTTTAATTTCTGAAGCATTAATATTGTTGGTACCAACCGGATTATCATCTGAAAAAGTTGCAACTTTAGCAATGTGAGGAGTATGAATCATATATGAATTAAACTTAGCGTTAACCGCGTTTACAATTTTATTATAAATAATTATTTGTTTTTCTCCAGCAAGATTATTTCATTGATCTACTAAATTATTTACTGAAAGAGCGTTAAAATTAAATTTCCCATTTAAATCAACAACAGCGCTTTGTGTTAATTTAATATCACTAATAGTATCACCAGTTGTTGGTAATTTAATTGCATCATTATTATTGGCATCTTGTGTAGTAAATATATATTTGTGAAAATAAGCTTTAATTGTAGCTATTTTAAGTGTATTTGTTTTTTTATTATTACTATTTACAACAACGTTTGGATCAGTTGTTGTAATAGTAACATTTAAAGAATTATTTCCGTTAGCTAAAGGTTTGTCATAGTGAACCTCAAGATCACTAGCAGCACTATTATCAACTTTAACATCACCGTTTGTTATTTCTATAGCTCAAGGTTTTTCAGTAGTAGGAGATGTTGAGTTAATACGAAATTTATTCTTATCTAATTCTAAATTCGGGAAAACATGCTTATATTGAGCAATAATTTGGGTGATAATATTTGAATAAGTTGTGCCTCCATTAATTGTAATTGAAGCATCTTCAGTTGTTGTTGCGGCTTTATTTGCTAATTTAGCAATAACATTATTATTTAAAGATATTGTATCTAAATTAAATGTTCTTGTTGCTTTACCTAAATATGCATAAACATATGTATCAGAATTTGAAAGGTAATTAGCTTTTGTTAAATAAGTTCAATCATAAACCGGAATTGCAACATATATATCTTCCTTGTGCGCAAAAGGTTGTGTAGATGTAGGTTGAAACACTGTAATATTACCTTTTTTATTAGCTGCAAAATATTTTAGTTTTGAAGCAGCAATTGTATTGTCACCAACTGGGTTAGTTGTTGAAAAAGCTGAAACTTTTGTAACTGATTTTACATTTTTCATATATGTAGCAAATTTAGCGTTAACTGCGTTTACAATTTGTGAATATACACTGTTTTGTGTTGTTCCACTAAGATGGTTTCATTGGCTTGCTAAATTAGTTGCGTTTTGATTAATTAATCTAAATCCAGTTGCGCTTAAACCAACAACATCGTTTTGCTTTAAATTAATATCACTAATAGTATCACCAGTTTTTGGTAGTTTAATTGCATCGCCGTTATTAGCGTCTTGACCGCTAAATATATATTTTTTAAAGTAAAGTGGAATATTAACGCTTTTAGCATCGCTATTGCTTGACTTTGTAACAACATTTGGATCAGTTGTTGTTATAGCAACGTTTAATGAATTAGTTTTACTAGCTAAAGGTTTATTATATTCAACTTCAAGATCACTAGTTGTAGTGTTTTTAACTTTAACATTACCATTTGTTATTTCTATAGCTCAAGGCGAAGTTGATGTTGGAGTTGTTGAATTAATAACAAAAGAACTACTTGTTAACTTGTCTTTTTTAACAACAGCATTGTATTGGTTAATAATTTCGGTTTCAACTTTTGAGTAAGTTGCTTTTCCATTAATTTCAATAGCGCTATTTTGTTGCTTTAATCCAACAATATCATCACCTAATTTAATTGAATTTAAATCAAATGTTTTTGCGCTAGATCCACATGCTATCCCCCCCCCAGAAAAAATTGTTCCGGAAGATAAAACAGCTCCAATTGAAAATATTGATAATATTTTTTTCATAATTTTTATTTTATTTTTTTTATTTTTTTATGATTTATATTATTTAATTTTAATCTTAAAAACAAAAAATAAAGATAAAAAAAACAAAGAAAATTTCTTTGTTTTTTGTTTTTAAAAATTTAATTAAAAAAATTATTGATTTGGTGTTGTTCCTATGAATGCATAAACATATGTATCATGGTTTGAAAAATAATTTGTTAAATATCTTCAGCTATAAACTGGAATTGCAATAAACACATCCTTATTTGTTCCGAATTGAAGAGTGCTAGCACTAGGAATTGAAATTTTAGCAGTAGTTGAAGCGTGGTCAACATAAAAAATTATAAGTGAACTAAAAGAAATTTTGTTATCGTCGCCAACAGGATTGGTTGTGCTAAAATCTTGAACTTTTGTTATGCTGCCTTCTTTTTTAATGTATGTATCAAAATTTGCATTAACCGAATCGACAACTTTGTTATAAATAGTAATTTCATCATCTTCAAGAGCATCTCATTTTGTTTTTACGTCAGCTATTACTTTGCTTGTAATAGAAGCTGTGAAATATTGGCTTAAATCAAGAATTTTACTTTTATCTAATCCCATTTGTGCAAGAGTATCTGTTGTGTTTGGTATATTAATTGCATCACCATTATTAGCATCTTGAGTAGTAAATATATACTTAGCAAAATAAAGCGGAACAGTTACTGTTTTAGTGTTAGCATCATTTGTTTTTGTAATAACATTAGGATCACTAGTTGTAATGACAACGCTTAATGAATTAGTTTTGCTAGCTAAACCTTGATTAAATCAAACTTTAAGATCACTAGCAGTATCGTTTGTAACTTTAACATCACCATTTGTTATTTCAACAGCTCAAGTTTTTTCAGTTGTAATTTTATTTGAATTTAAAGCAAAATTATCTGCTGTTAATTTAGAAGTTGTAAAAACTTTTTTATATTGATCAATAATATCCTTTACAACGTTTGTATAAGTTTTTTTTCCATTAATTGTAATTGAAGCTGCTTCATCTTCGGTTCTTGTTTTGTTTGCGATACCAGCAATATCTTTACCTAATTTAACATCACTTAAATTAAATGTTTTTGCGCTAGATCCGCAAGC